>Ga0164295_10000109_pt1 | contig 68135 bp, 72 predicted proteins | sample GEODES006metaG_FD_111798 | JGI IMG/M metagenome (GOLD analysis project Ga0164295, IMG submission 111798) | Oligotrophic lake water microbial communities from Sparkling Lake, Wisconsin, USA - GEODES006 metaG | ecosystem: Environmental > Aquatic > Freshwater > Lake | place: USA: Sparkling Lake...
AAATGGCCCGTTGAATGGCGCTCTGAACAGCACTTTCACGTGCTTACCGGGGTAGAATCCCATTTCAATGAGTTTCGCTCCCATGGCATGTTCAGCCACACCCACTATTTGGGCGCATTCTCCTGGACGGTAATTCGCGAGCGACTTCTTCACTTCACAAAGCTACTTTATCGGTTAGGAAGGGCTATACCTTAAATAGGGTATTTAACCGCGAAGCGGATGACACTGTGTGATGACGCTCCGCGAAGCGGTCATCGAACTTGTTCGTCATCGATTGAAAATCGTCATCAGCAAAGCTGTCATCCACGAAGTGGTTTATCCATTCCTGTCTTATATTTGCCTCCTCTTCAAGAACGGGGGTATAGCTCAGTTGGCTAGAGCGCTTGCATGGCATGCAAGAGGTCATCGGTTCGAATCCGATTATCTCCACAACACAAATCCTGGAACAATTGTAAATCAACGGTTTCAGGATTTTTCGTTTCATCTCAGCCCACCATTAGCCCACATTTCTTCTCTTGCCTTCCCTTTTCTTCCCCTCTCTTAACTTTTAAATATTCCTCCCGTTGGCTATAAGGATTCGTAATTCTTTTCATCGAAGATTTGATCGCAACGCGATTGATCTGAAAGATTGATCACGAAGTGATGGTTCCCCTTTTCTTAACTTTTTCTTCCCCAATAAAAATTTTTAATTATTATTGCACTGTATTTCGAACCTTAAATGGTACCAACCGAGTGAAGACACCACGGTGGTAAAACAATACGGGCCTCAAGCCAAAAACAAACGTATCATTCCTTTTTTAGATCGAAGTACAAAAAAGTTTAATGTTTTACTAAAACCTTTTTTGTATGAAAAAGCAACTCATTGTTCGCTTAAAATCGGGACTCGAGCTTACGTTCGTCCCTAACGAGGTTAGCCTCGACAACACATTCATTCCAGTAGCACCATTGCTGAATGAAAACGATTTCCCCTTGCTGCTTCACTTCACGCATGCGGCGTTGGTAACTACGCTGAATCTTTCAAAAATGCCCGACTGTGTGTTGTTGCATTTGATTGAAGATTACAGTCCGAAAAGTGCTGCCTTCTGTCTCAACAGAAGCGAAGGAGACTTCACTGTTCAATCGCAGTGCAAGCGCGTCTTGTTCATTCCCTTCCCCATTCCGTTTAAACCTTCTGAAATCGTGTCCATTCGTTTATCTAAAAAATCTAAGCCATGAATCAGTCAATCAATAACAACCCAGAATATGCTCTTTCAAAAGAATCCATTGCAAGAGGACATGGAACATTCCCTTACATCATTGTGCGGAAATCGCACGCGGTATATATGCAGATACCTATACATTTTATAACCGAAAAACCCATTGGATTATCAGGATTATTTGTGAATTCTATTTTCGACGATGCCCTACAAAATTCACTCTATCTCATCGACATTGCCATGGAATACAAGGGAAATATAGATTCGAAAAGCGGTCATAAAAACCGCATATGTTTGGTGTTGTCTCCAACTCAAGCGTATTTCTTCGAAGAAGATGAGATTCTCTTTTCCACATCCATTCCCTCTGGCGGAACATTGTTGAACAACAGTCAATGGGTTATTGCAACGGCCAACCCACATTTTATTTCATAGGCTCTCAATAAGGGTTCTAAGAACGACGGTCTAATGGACGAGTGTTGTTGGCTTCGAGGATTTTTTTTCACCGCCCAACCCTCGTCCCTAGGACTCTCGCAACGAAGTTGCCCTCGTGCAATCAACTCCTCATTCTGTTTCTGTTCCTCCTACTCTTTCTGAATTATAGAATGAGAATGAGTAGGACAATGAGAATGAGTTTGTCAACTTCTATATTGGATTCCCCTCGTGCAAAGCACATTCGCGAAGCATTCGCCAAAGGCATTCGTCGGAGACTAATTTGAACCTTTTTCCGGCTATCCGTTCCAAGCTTCTCGCTTCGCACAAAGGCTTTCCACTGCTATCCGGGGTACTGATGAACTGCGTTGTTGGAAATCACTCCACATTCAACTTCTTCCAAATAGGAAAAAGATGCTCGCTGCAATCCACATCTCTATCTGTTAAGCGCGATGTTTGAATTTCAAGTTTGTTATTCTTTGGATTGAATAGAATACGAGCTTCACAATTCTTATCTCCTTCATGACCGGTATACCACATGAATGATTGAATGGGCTCATACCAAAGCGACTTCTTTGTTTTTGCGCTTTTCGCTAAAGACATGATAGCTATAGAATCCCAATTTCCCATGTTATCTAACAACAAAACGCATTCAACAATACCGTCGGCGTTCAAGTCCGACATTGAAATTCCTTTTACCTCTCCATGATAAAGCAACGCAGGTAATTTCTTATCCAAAAAATAAATTGCTGTGTAACAATCATGCGGAGGATCATCCATAATTTCACAGGTCAATGTGACTTCAGCCGTAATTTTCCCTTCTTTGAAACTATCATTAACAATGGGCTGAAAGCTTGTCGATTCAAAAACTATTTCAGATTGTCCCTGAGCAGTGATCAGTGAACCCAGAGATACAAACAAAAGAAACAATTTATTGAGAATAGTTCTTTCTTTATTAATCAGAAAAATCTTCATTTTCCTTTTAGCTCTCTTTTAGACTTTTTCTTCATATATGTCCAATCTACAAGCATAGTAACATCCATAGCGTTTGTATTATTGCTCAACACAATTTTACTATCGTCTTTGTAATCTGGAAAACGAATGTCAAATCCTCCCATCCATTCGTCCGAACTAAAATCATCATAATCATAGATATCAACTCTATAACCTACATTCAGATCTGAAATAAGGATGGGTACATTCTTCATGAACAAATAAGTGTTCTTGTAAGACGCGTCATCATATACTTCACTAGAGTATACAACCTGTCCAGTTGACATATTCTTAATCCGAAGCTGAACATCTCCCAAACCGTTTCCAAAAGGATCCCAGGAAACGTTACTCGGAGAAGCTGGTTGAACATGCTGTAACTGCAATGCATTAATCTGAACTGAGCTTACCACCTTACCTAAAGAGCAAGATGAAAGCACAACAACTACAATTAAAAAGGATAAAAGTGATTTCATTGTTTTTTTTAATTTGATTATGCAGGGGTTGCATTCTTTACTGAGACACGATAGCTGCCCATTTCTGCAGGCGGATAAACCTTTAGACGGAAATTCTCATTTGAATTAGGCTCATAATATTCATATAGAACAAATTCCTTTTGACCTATTTGAGTTTCAGTCTTAGAATAAAACTCTACTACAATTACAACATCTTTAAAACGTGCAATTGACGCAGTGTTTTTGATGCTACCCTCAACCACTGAACCATCATACTCTGCGCTTCTAAACCAACCTGCTTCACGCACAAGGTTTCTTTTCATTGTAACTCCTTCTAACTGCACATATTGGCTTGGTGAATTCATCTCCTGTTTACGCAATTCCTCACGAAGTTCTTCTGGAGTTTTCTCTTTTGAACTTTCTCCAATGCCTAATCCAGAAGAGTCTCCACAAGAAAACATAAATAAACAAAAGCCCAGTAAAAGTATATTATTAGTAAAACGCATAACACCAATTTTATTGCAATTTAAGGTTAATAGTTAACACATCCAATATCCTTTCCTTTTTTTTAGAATTCCTATTTCATAAATGGAACTTTGTTTTTAATTCTTCGTCGAAGCCCCTCGTTGCTTGCAACCCTCGTCCGAAGGACCCTCACATAGCGACATGCCCTCGCAAAAACAGTTACCCTCGTGCGAAGCACATTCGCGAAGCATTCGCCAAAGGCATTCGTCGAAGACCTATTAAGACCTTTTTCCGGCTATCCGTTCCAAGCTTTTCGCTTCGCTCAAAGGCTTTCCACTGCTATCCGGGGTATGGGAGAATTAGTTAAATTTACAAGACATATGACTTTTCAAAAAGAAACAGCTCAATACCAGAAATGGCTATTCAGTAATTTGTCACTTATAATATTCAACTAATTAAAATTGAACTAAAAACACCAGTAAAAAGCACACTATGGATAACATAAAACCAATCATTCAAGATTTTAAAAAACTTGACCAAAGTGTATCTGCAACATTAAGAACAATTGTGCTTTTCGGGAAAAATGTTTCCACCTATAAATTTGCATTGGCTTCAACATTATTAAAACTGAAGCCAAAGAACTTAATAACCTACGAAGATCTTAGAGAGGAGTTCTTACTTTCATTATACAATCATTATTCGAACAACCCTAACCAATATCAGGGTGGCGAAAACATAATTACCAAAGCATTTGATAAATACAAAAGAGATAATAATTGGGATGAATTATTAAAAACTGCAGAACGAAATATTTACAACAATGTATTCGATGCTTTTCACAATGTAGGTGGTGGAACTATAAAAAAAGAGCATCAACTCTTTGAGCACCTACCGAAAGAAAGGAAACTGATTTTGACAGATAACCTAAACTCAATTATTGAGCAACCATCGTTGGTTGAAGTTCTAAGAAATGAAAACGAAAGTCGTTGGATGATCGTTGAAGAAGCCTGGAAAAATAGCTTGTCACCCAATCTTTTAATTTATGATTCGACGAAAGGAGAATTTATTTCTGTTTCCCTCAAAGGCAGGACGAATTTAAGGAGTGCAGTACCGGTACTTTTGCCGTATCAGCATGGCTGTTGCTTTTATTGCAACAAAAAAATAAACACTTCTGCATCGTCAGAAGACTCGGATTTTCCTGATGTTGATCATTATTTACCGCATACATTTTTTAAAGGACAAGAAGTAAGTCATATAAATCCAAACGGCATCTGGAACCTTGTTATAGCTTGTAAAGAATGTAACCGAGGTACCGGTGGAAAATTCGATCAAATACCATCAAATGACTATGAACTTAAAATTATAAAAAGAAACGTACTATTTTCGGAGGAACATAGACACTCATTGAAAAATTCAATTCTTTTAAGTTTAAATGCTAAAAATCACATTGAAGTAAAATCTAAAATGAACTCCATCTTCGAAAAGTTCAAAATATTTGAAAAATGGAGACCATCAGTAATTTATCAACATGAATAATCCGTTCAAATCAATTTCCGAGTCGAAAATTTTACATAGAACAAATGACTTTTTCATAATAAAAGACTCGTTCCCGGTATCTCCGGGTCATCTTCTCATTATCTCAAAACGAGAGGTAAATGACTATTTTTCCCTGACTGACGACGAGCGAGATCAACTAGGTCGAATTATTCCTATTGCAAAGGCATTGATAGAGAGCGAATATAAACCTGATGGATACAATTTAGGCATGAACTGCGGAGAAGCTGCTGGACAAACTGTTTTTCATTTTCATTGTCATGTGATTCCAAGATACATCGGAGATATGGAAAACCCAAGAGGTGGTGTGAGGCATTGTGTGATTGGCCATGGATATTATTGATCCAAAAAAAATCATACTTAGAGCTATATTATTAAGCATTGACTATATAATCATACAAATCAGATTCAACAGGCGTCATAAGATTAAAAGTTATTTCAACTACAGAAACATCTTTTCCATCCCCATCTTTCATTATTTTCTCAACTGCTGAATTCTCCTGAAGTCTCAAATTACCTAAGTAATAAAACTCTATTCCCTCTGAATTACTTTTCTGAACAAATAAAGGGATTCGCAAATTGAGTTGTGACTGTTTCAGAATAGTTTCGATATCCGGTGAATTCAACTTCCTTTTGTTTTTTGACACCCAGATAAATTCAGTTTTGGAAATGAATCTATCATGATATTTAATTGATGAAGAAATAGATTCATCCTTATGATATGTTACGAAAAGAGCACAATCCCTTTTGCTCCTTTCAATCATATACCCCCCAACATTTTGCTCAATTGGCTTTTCTGACCATTGCAAAATTCTAAATGTATCTTTTCGAGTATAACGATTATATAAAATAAAATCATTCTTATACACACAATCTCCTGCAGAATCTAATGTCTTTAGAGAATAATCACATAAATCTAACAAATAATCTCTAACATCATTAAGCTTAAGCAAATCTCGTGAAGTTTTACCAAGGACTACCAACCCGTTTTTAACCTCAACCACATTATACCCATTGTGCACACCTACTTTGACCATTTTTCCATTTGCTCTTGTTGTGTGAAACAATCCATTTATTGTATCTATTGCATGTCTACAGGTTAAGGTTTGAACGTTATAATTTGACTCAAAATCAGATAATGAAAACTCACCTTCAATTATCAACTTTTTAAACAAAAACACATCAACCCACCTTATTGGATTTAAAACTTCCTTGGAAAGAAATGCCAGAAGATTCAAAGAACCCAAATCAATTTGAGCAACATTTTCATTCATATTCAATAAAAACGCATAGTAGGATTTGTATTCAGTTATATATTGAAAAGGATCTCTTTCTCCATGTAAAAGAAAATCACACATTTTTGGAATACGTCCAATTTTCGCTCTGAGCAAAGCAAAATCCTCTATTAAATTCTTTTTTGTTTGAATATTACTTAAGTCTATTGATTGAAAAATCTTATCCTTAACAATTCGTTCAAAATAAATAGTTGATGCGCCTACAATGGATTTTTCAGGACGATGAACTAATTTTCGTAAATTATCTTTGACAAAAGTTTTATCACCAAATAAAGCTATGGGAACTAGAAAATTACTCCTGTAATTCGCAATAAAATCAATTACAGTAACATAGGATTTACCTTTCGCTTTTCTCAGTCCTCTACCTAACTGCTGCACAAAAACAATAGCTGATTGTGTAGGCCTGAGCATCACTATCTGATTTACCCGAGGAATGTCTACACCTTCATTAAAAATATCCCTTGTAAAAATATAATCTAATTTAAGAGCCGGATCTTCCGATTCTAGCAAATCAATCGCGTTTGAGCGTTCATCCTCAGTGCTGTTTGCTGTCAAAGCTACAGTGCGAAATCCTCTCATATTAAATTCACTTGAAAGAAAAACACACTCTTCTTGTTTAGAGCAAAAAATCAATCCTCTAATTACACCATCATCAGTTCCAAATAATTTAAGTTTTTCAATTATGTGATTTACTCTGGAAACTCTATTCAACTGATTTATTGTAGCATTCTCATCCAATATTTTGCCGTCTACTTCAATATCCGAAATTCCGAAGTAATGAAAAGGAGCTAGCATATCATTTGACAATGCATCGTGAAGCCTAATTTCAGAAGCAATATTATAATTAAACAATGCAAAAACATCGGCGCCATCTGTTCTCTCGGGAGTCGCAGTCATCCCTAAAAGAAAATTCGGTTTAAAATGATCTAAAATTTTCTTGTAACTACTTGCTATTGCTCGGTGGGTTTCGTCTATCACTATGTAATCAAAATGATTAGCATTGAATTTGCTTAAGTGATCCTCTCTGCTAAAGGTTTGTATAGTAGAAAATATATAATCAGCATTCTCATCTGTGGATGAACCGGAATAAAGTCCAAATTTCTTTTTCTCTTTTAATATTTGCTGAAAACTCTCCATTGCTTTTTGGGCAATATTCCTTCTGTGAACTAAAAACAACAATCTTCTCGGATTCACCGCTGCCACATCAAAAGCTGACAAATAAGTTTTACCCGTACCTGTCGCCGAAACAATCAGTGCTTTTTTTTCACCTGACTGTCTCAGAGCCTTTAATGATTCTAAGGCCATTATCTGCATCCTATTTGGCGATACTTCCACCAAATCTTTTCCAATAACAGCTGTTCTGAGTTCTTTTCCAAGTCTTCTTTCTAAAGAATAAACGATAGAATACTTTTCAATGTATTCAAGTGTAACTGACTGTGATTTATTGAATACACTTTCGAATTCATTCAAGGTTATATGAGCAAGCTCACTTTCAACGTGGGCTGTAACCTTTAGATTCCATTCTTTATTTTTGGTTAATGCACTTTGGGTAATATTACTACTGCCAATAATGATCGTGTAAAAAGATTTATGCACAAACAAAAAACCTTTGGAATGAAAATCTAAATCCCTGGAAATTCTTAATTCAACATTTGAGAATTGTAGAATTTTCTTCAGAGCTTCAGGTTCGGTGAAATTTAAATACTCGGACACAAGAATTTTTCCTTTCACTCCTTTAGCTTCTAAATCCAATAGAGTGCCAAATAAAGAAGCAACGCCCCCTGAGGTTATAAAGGCTGCTGACAAAAAAAACGATTCACAAGAACGAAGTTCATCTAGAATGGTAGATAGAACTTTTTCATTTGAAATAGGCTCATTAGTTACTATTGCAGGTCTGTAATCAACTAACGATTCAAAATTTGCATCAACAAATCCAGTTGTTAAAGATTTCTGAATTGCTACTTTAAAAACATCCATTATGATTTATTTTTTAATTTTTCAACTATCGGAAGATCCGCAGCTGCCCAATCCAATTGTGATAATTCTTCTGTCTCTAACCATTTAAATGACACATGTTCATTCAATTTCAATTCACCACCAACTATTTTACATTTGAATGTATCCATAGTCAAAATAAAATCTGGATATCCATGCTCAACCCTAATTAAAAAGCCACTTATACTCACATTCAGATTGAGCTCTTCCATAATTTCTCTCTTGATTGTTTCCTCAAGTTGCTCATTGTCCTCAACCTTGCCTCCAGGAAATTCCCATTTATAAGAGATGTATTCAAATTTGTTCGAATTTCTTTGAACACAAAGTATTTTATTGTCATTTTCAATTACTGCTGCAGTTACATGTACTTTTTTCATAAAAAAATCTTTAATTATCTTTTAATGGCATATTTCCAATTATTTCCTCACAAAATTCCATTTACTAACCATTCTCTCGTCTCCTCATCACTACTATACACCAAACACCCTTTCATACCTCTGGTCATTAAAGTTCGATAGGTGTTCTTAATAATCAAGTCTGCCATCTCCTGTCCCCTCTGCGGGTCGCGTTTCATGAGGCCCTTCATACCGTGAACGCTCTTGTCGCTGCTGGCGCGATATTCAGGTCTGCAGACCCACTGGCCATTGCGGATGACCATATCTGGACCAATTATGACACCGACATAATCGACCTCTAAGCCTTGACAAGTATGAATGCATCCAATCTGATTCACAGACTCTGGACTAATGATCCACAACATGCCGTCTTGCATTAAATTCCATTGCATACCGAAATCGTATTCGGGAAAAACAATGTCCATGGCCTTCTTGTCTTTCTTCGAATTCCATGGCCAACAATAACCCGCCACCATTCGCGCACGATTTCGTTCTGAATTGTATTCCGTTATTCGTTTGCGCAATTCATTCGGATCGTCGACCAATTCAAACTGATAATTCAATTCCTCAATATTCAAATTCGCAGTAGCGCGAATACCCAACATATTGTCTAACCAAGCTAAATACCCATCGCTTCCATTGCAACGAAACTGACTTTCCAACTCCATGTAATGCACCTTCGCTCCTGCTCTATTCGCCCAAAATTCCACTTCCCCACGCGAACCAATATCTTTCATAGTCACACGCTGGTCTTCGTCTACAAAAAAGATGGAACACTTAGCCGCTTCAATAATTTCCTTAATCTGATTCTCGCCCAAATTCGAAAACATTCCACTCTTCTCGTTCAATCGATGAGCTTCGTCTACTATCAACGCATCAAACTCTCCATTCGGAGTATTAATGTATGCGCCCGACCCCTTGAACAAATTATTCACCCAAGACTTTGTGCGGTAACCTGTGAGTTTACTCGCATACACATCGCGCGGAGCACTATTCTTACTTACGTATTGTACAAGCTTCTGCTCGGCGGTTAACCGCGCCGTAAGCTGAATAGCAACAACCGACTTTCCAGTACCTGGTCCGCCGCGAACTATAAGAACACTCTTTTCCTTGTGCGAAGAGGCATTCACCAAATTGCGTGCGTACTCAAAAACAATTTTCTGATCGTCGATCATCACGAACTCTTCATTCCCATTGATCATTTTCGCAATACTATCGGCAATGGTCTTCGATGGGCGAATACGACCGTGCTCTATGCGATACATGATGTTGGTCGGATCTCCGAATTTCACAAACGTCTTAATGAATTCCGCCAGCTTCACCACATCGTCCTTAATGAACAGCGGCGCCTTCTTCAAGTGCTCGTTGTAAAACGGAGAAATTAAATCTCCCGGCGATTCACAGTTATGCAAAAACGCACACGGCTGAAGTGAAATGTTTTGATTGTAAACTTCTTCATTGAACCCTTCCAACAATGCCGCATAGCTCCATGCCTGATAACTCGGATGGCTCACCTCACGCACTCCTCCACCCACATAGGTCGAAACCACTCCGTCCATTGCAGTGCTCGTCGCGGTTTCCCATTGCTTCAATTCAACAATAACGGCACAATCGCGCTTATCGGCATTTTGTCCGGTTATAATGAAATCAATTCGCTTACTTGTATTCGGAACTTGACACTCGATGCTAATCTTGGCGTCGTTCGGAATGGCTGAATCGTCGAGCACATTCCGCATGTATTGCATAGAATTCTTCCAAGACTCGACTTCCCTCTTTCCGGTTGAACGTCCTAATTGTTTCTGAAAATTCTCGTGAATGATATAATCGATTTTGCTTTCACGCACATGCGCCATGAAGGTTTCTTTCGATTCTTGGTAGACAATCATGGTACTTACAACTCGTTGTATTTCGTTGCACTCCCCTTGGCCTTTTCCACCGGATACTTCTCTCCGTTCTTCATCACCTTTTCTCTCACAACCTGCTCCAAATCTAAATCGTAATGGTGTCCGAGTAGAATGGCATACGCCAGCACATCGGCCAATTCTTCTTTAACCTTTTCAATCTTCGCCTCTTCAGCGCTTTTCCAAAGGAAAGCCTCTAACAACTCTCCCGCTTCAATAGACAATGCTGCCGCCAAATCTTTCGGATTGTGAAACTGTTTCCAATCGCGTTTATCACGGAATTGCACCAAAAGCTGCTCTAACTCTTTCAACTGTGACATAAGGAATGCTTGTCTGCGAAAGATATTTCAGAATTGGGAGATGGAGGGGGATTGTTGAAAACTATACACTTTGTGATAACGATACCGCTGATGACCAAGCAAGTTGAATGACCGCTTTACGAATGAAACTTCATGATGCCTAAACACCCAAAATAAATTGTCTTGCCATTTATTATTTTCTTGAAAATGTGCGGACTCAAAAAACCAATTCGCTAATTTCAATAACTATATTCTAGGCGCCTTTGGTACCTGATACAAACAAGTCATGCTTTTGATCCTAATGAATTTCAAAAAAAAGCTTCTACTAATTCAATAAACCGAATTGTAGTTTCAGTTAGTAAAAAAGTTCGCAGAGAAAATTTATTAGATACAAGTCATTTTAAACAGTCGTTTTGCTAACATTAATTTGAGCTATTTCATTTAAAAGCTTTAAATACCAAATCAAACTAGCCATTTTTTTTTATATTGCAAAAAAATGTAATCATGGGAGTCAAGAAAGAAGATAAATTATCGATAGGAAGCATTCTACCTAAAATTGAGAAAAAGAAACTCGACTTTGAAGCGGAATATCAAAGAAACTATGTTTGGTCTTCTGTCCAAAGTAAAACATTTATTGAGTCGATTTTTTTAGATTATGATGTGCCAAAAATATATTTTGCGGAATTCCCTGCTCAATTCAAAAAAACAACAGAGGTTGTGGACGGCCAACAACGATTAAAAACTATTTATAGTTTTTACAAAAATGAATTTACTACTTCATCGGACAGCACATATGAAGGAAATAAAATCAATGACTTAACTTTCGATGATTTACCTGCTGAAGCACAAGAGCATTTTTTGGAATTCCAATTAACACTTGTCAAACTAATTGATTTTGACACTGAAATTATTAAAGATATGTTTTGGCGATATCAAATGGGTGAACCGCTAAATGCAGCTGAAAAACGAAGAAGTCTTCCTGGTAGTTATGTTAAAATTGTCAATGAACTCGGGGATGACAAATTCTTCCAAATTGTTGGATTCGATAACAATCGATATGGTTTTGAAGATGCTTCTGCAAAAGTATTGCAGCAGAGATTAATTGGAATTTCATCAATGACTCCAGAGAGATTAGTTAAAACTTACAAGGACTACGGAGGAATCACATCAAGCAACAAAGCTGTAAAAGAAGTTTTAAATAGTTACAAATTTTTATACTTGGGTTTTAAAAGCCCAAATTCAAAGGAAAAAAATCCACGTCTCAAAAAATGGGCTGTTTATACCCTTGTTGAAATTGCTTGTTCATTTGAAAAAGAATATGTGAGTTCGAAAGAATGGAAAAGTAAATTCACAAATGCATTCCTAGATTATTTAGGTGAGATTAATGTCAATTCGTCAAAGCAACAAGAGGATCAAGATCCCGTTTTAACAGGCTTTACGGATTCAATGAGAGGTGATAGTCCAGCGAACCAAGAATATCGCTGTAAAAAACTTTACGCTTCAATAATTTCAAAAATCCTTCCGGTACCACTTGACAATAAAAGACTTTTTACACTTGATGAAAAGCAAGCTTTATTATACTTGAGTAATTATAATTGCGCTGAATGTAATTCAAAAGTCAATTTAGACAATTCAGAGGCTGATCACGTCATACCTTTTTCAAAGGGCGGTTTAACTGTTTTGACAAATGGGCAAATTCTTTGTAGAGATTGTAATCGAAGTAAAAGCGCCAAAAATCCAATTTCGAAGGTTTAATTAATTGAAAAGAGTGAACTCTCAAATAAGCTTTATAATAACAAATCTTCTGCGCACGAAAATGGTCTTCCTATTATTTTCTTTTTCCGCATACGCCATCTGTTATTCTGGAACTCCGACAAATATTTCATTTGATTCTTAAAATATTTCAGCCTTCGCCTATTCAGCATTTTTCCAAAGGAAAGCCTTTAACAACTCTCCGGCTTCAATAGAAAGAGCCATCGCCAAATATTTCAGATTTTGAAACCGTTTTTCAATCTCGTTCATCGCGGAATTGTACCAAAAGCTGCTCTCACTTTTTCAAATGTGACATAATGAATGCTTTGTCTTCGAAAGATGTTTCAGAATTGGCAGGTGAGAAGGGATTATTGAAAAGTAATAACGTAATTAGTTTTATCGAATCCAGAACAATTCAAATGTAGCCTTAAAAAAAATATAAGTTTTCTTAAACAATTAAGTTTTGTTTTTTTTACGCTTTTACTGTTATGTAGTGAAAAAAAACTCCTAGTTCTGTAATAAATTTTTCAATTTCTTTAACGACTTGGGTGTTTTCAGATTCGTTGCCAACCACAAGGACTATAAGCTTGTCTTTGTACTTTCTTTTACTGTAATAAACTACTTGTCCAAAAAGTCTTTCAATATTCGTTGCATTACCAACAAGTTCCTTAGCCAACTTTAGTTCTATTCCAACTTGCCCATCACCTAAATCTATATCAACTTTAAGACCTAGATAACCTCCAATATTATATTGGGAATGCGCTCGACCGATATTATCATTTAAGTATTTCACAATAATGCCTTCAACCTTTTTCTCCGAAGTGTATTGCACCTTCTTTATTTCAAGTTCTTTGAGTTTGCTCAAAACATCAGAAACTTGAATATCTATGATGTTTTTTTTTATACCATCTGAGAATGCTCTTATTGCACTTCCGGCACCTTTAAAAATTGAATCTAATGTCTCACTCATTCTAGTCTCTATTATGCTACTGTCGAAAATAACCAATAATTACTAATAGTCCAAAAAAATTAAATCACTACCTCTGATTTGCAATCAAAATTTCAATCGCGCTTGAACCCTGTTAAATTAGGAAACTAAGTTCCATAGGAAATTAACAAATCATAAGATGATAGAGATTTTAAAGTTTGTAGTCCGTTATCTATCTGTTTCTTAGTTATTTTTATTTCATCTCTAATTTCAGAATAAATTTCTTCTGATATTTCCCTAATATTTTCTTTAGTTGGTTTCCGCCATGTTGTTGAAGAATGTGTGTCTCTCCAAGTCATGTATACTATCGCATCTTCCTCTTTTGGTTTTCTTCCTCGTTTACTAGCGGTTAAATTTTTAATATCCTTAACACAGAGCAATTCTTTGTCCTTAAGTTTTTTTAACACCTTTATGCCAACTTTCTCCAAGTCCTCGACCCATTCGTGACTGCACGTGAATAATATTAAACCATGAGTATGCTGCTTTTTATTCATGTGTTCTGTCCATCTATTTTTCAGTGTTGATTTTGTTGATCGGCCTATATAAATTTCGATCTGCTCTCTTGATGTTTTCTTGTGAAAACGTTCTAAACCATGTATACATTTGATAATTCTCTCAATAGCAGACTTATATTTCTTATTATAAGTTGGAGAATTTTTAATTGATTCATTCAAAAAAGATTCATCAATCAACCCTGGGGTTATCTGTAAAACAAGACCTTTTTTCTTCATTTTTTTCACCTTGACTTTTACCGAAGATATATAAAAATAAACAATCTATGAAACTCAATTAAACTCCCTCTCCATAAACAACCGCACCTCCTGCGATGGCCTCCAGCGATACCATTTAAACTCGCATTCCCAAAGAAATTTATTTAGATAACAGTGTTACGCGTTTGCGAAAAAAACTACCAGTTGATTATCTAATGCTTGAGAAGGCATGTGTGATGTCGAGAAAAATCTCAAAAAGGGAAGATTCAGCTTTTTGGATTTGAGATTCTTAATGGTGATGTTAAACTATTTGAAAATTAGGAAAAGTAAGATGGCATAAATTGCAATTGGCACTGCCACGCAAATCCAAACTGAAGAAGCAATATAATTACTGCCGAATCGATTGAAGTAATTCAAAAAAGAGACGGATCTGTCAAATAACCAATCTGAGTAGGTTCTGAAATTTCTGCAGCCTACAATGAATCCGGATGTAAAAACAGCAAAAGCTAACTTGAAGTAGTGAAAATCAAATATGACATCGAGCATAGCCAATCAAGAAAATGGAATAAAGAAGTAGTAAACAATTATGTTTATTTCTTTGTACGTTAAACTCGTTTTTTTTACCGATGAATGCTAATCCTTCAGCAACAATTTTAAATATTATTCTATTCATCTGTCTGAGTATGTTTCCTGTACCTTACTAGCGTTCAACACATCTTAAAAATTCAGAAATTCAGAAATGTTAACTAAGACTAAAAGCGAACTAACCGAATCCCCGAAGGAAAAGCTTGAACATCCCTGTTGTAGATATTTTCAAAATCACCCTTCGTAATAAAATTCCTCTTTGAAGACAGTAAATCTTCACTGAAAGCAAAATTAGATACAGTGTCTCCTTTTTCTCTTCTACCTTCCCATGAACACATTTCAAACGGCTCTTGAATAAAACTTGAAACAATCCCGTGAAATTTCAATGGAGGCTCTGATTGTAATTTTGGTGAAATATCAATTTCAGACAAATATTGATAAGCATACATCCATTCAACATCATTTGGAATTCGGTAATGGTAATCAGACAATTGATTCACTCGAAAAAGAAAAATACCTATTTCCTTTTGTTTTAAATGATTGACTGAATTATTAAATGAACGTATGGGTTCGTCTTCTTCTTTGGAACAATAGACGCTCTTGTATGTGTCCAAAGATACTTTTCCAACAGCCATGTAGAAAGAGTTCACATAAACGCTGTCTATATCATAACCACTTTTCTTTATATGCTTGGGCAGTATAAAATAACCACTAGGTATTCTTACAAAATCCCCAAGCATCTGCTCATTAAAGCTGATTGGGCACTCAGAAGTTTCAAGGCACAAAGTGCAACTTTCAACTTTTCTATCGCCAATTACTATAAACCAATAAATAATGAGAAATACAGCTATGATAAAAACAAAAATAAAAAGATGAACGGCCCTAAATCCGCTGAATCTAATGTGAGGTTCTCTTGCCATAAAATTAAAATCAAATTTTCGGTCTCGAAAACCGTGTTATACTTTCTCTTGTGCCTGCATGCAAAGTGCTTTCAATTTCAAGCAAGGCGCTGCCTAAATGTTTTTTATTCAGAATAAAATATTTATCATTTGTAAACTTGGGTGAATTCAGATTTTTCATATTCAAAGACATCCGTTACTTTTCAACCGGATAACCTTTTACTAACCAACCAGAATGATAACTTTCACCTAAATTCAATGTCTTTACATTGGTATATCCATTTTGCTTTAACATGTTAAAAGCCGTCTCTACATTAACACAATTTTCAAGGGTACAACAGCCGCAGTAAACTACGATTTCCTTGGATTTCGAAACTCCGTTTAATTTACTAACCAAATCTGAAAAACTCTTTCCCTTCATAACCCCGACCTCTATTGAGCCCTTAATTTCACCTACACCTCCGACATTTAAAATTACCGGAACATCCTTATTTTGAGTAATACGCAAATTCAATGTTGCCGGAGTCATCTGAAGTTTTTTATTACCCACGTAGGGCGTTTGTGCGAATAAAGAATTACAAAGTGCCATTGATAGCATGAATAAAAGAACTGTGTTTTTCATAAGTTTTATTGTTTTTGTTCGTTATCTATTTTCATTTTTCTAAGCTATTTCAGACCGTATAATCGAATACCTTCTTCCAGCCAATTTCTGAATTCCTCTTCTGAAACCATTCCCGCCAAAGGCTCATTCATAAGCTCTTCCTCTGCATTGGTCATCGGATCTATTATTACATACAAGGGTTGTGAATTGCTGTTGAATGTTTCGATTTCAAATGCTGACCACATGTCTCCATACGTTTCAATCTCCTTTTCCACCCCACTCCATTTCGTTCTATAGACTTCTTTTAAATCTTCAGGAAGTTCCTCCTTATCATCAACGAATAAACTTACAATGACAAATTCACTCTGAAGGAGGCCTTGAACCTTAGGCCATACTTGCTCCTCCATCTTTCTACAATTCACACAGGCCTTTCCAGTGAAATCAACAAGCAATGGTTTGTTCTCTCGGCGTCCACGTTCCAATGCTATGTTAAAATCATGCTCGCATGTAAGACCAGGCGGAGATGTGCTCTCATAAGCATACGAATATCCCGTTGGAGGTAGCAGGCCACTTAACAAATTCAATGAACGATAGGAATTCCCCATTTCATTCGTCATGAAACCACTTGCCAAATAAATTATCCATGCTCCTACAGCGGCAGTTAATAATACCCTAAACTTCGAAAACTTTTCAATTGGTTTCTCATTTGAAAATTTGATTAAACCTATAAGATACAAGAACATTCCAATGAAAATAACTACCCATGCCCCCAAGAATACCTCATACTTCAAAATATTCCAATGAATCACTAAATCGGCTTGAGAAAGAAACTTTAATGCTAAAGCAAGTTCTAAAAAACCAAGAACTACTTTCACTGAATTAAGCCAACCGCCTGATTTCGGCAAACTCTTCAATAGTCCAGGGAACAACGCGAAAATTGTAAACGGAACGCCTAAACCCAAACCAAAACCGCCCATTCCTAATGTTAATTGCATGGCACCACCATCCTGAGCTAAAGATCCTGCCAGCAATGAACCTAAAATTGGTCCCGTGCACGAAAAGGAAACAATAGCCAAAGTAAGTGCCATAAAGAACGAACCAATGAATCCCCCTGCTTCTGCATTTCTGTCCATTTTATTGGCCAAACCCGCTGGCAACGTTATTTCAAATAACCCGAAAAATGAAAGCGCGAATAAAATAATAATGACAAAAAATACAACATTGAGATAAACGTTTGTCGAAATATCATTCAATATGTTTTCATTGATCTGGTCTAAAAAATGAAACGGCACAGAAAACAATAAGTAAATTAAAAGAATAAATCCTCCATAAATCAAAGCTTGAACAATTCCATTTCTTCGCGAATTGTTTCTTCCTGTGAAAAAACTTACCGTAAGCGGCACCATTGGAAAAACACACGGGGTAAGCAATGCTATTAAGCCTCCTAAAAATCCGAGAAGAAACAATTGCCATAAGTTTTCAACCGCAAGATTATTCATTAAACGAATATTAGTAACACCAGAGGCTCGAGTAATTAACTGGTCTTTGTCCCGTCTTATAGCTGATAACCAATAACGGAACTTAGAAACGGAACCGTCATCTTGCAATACTTTGTTCGAAATCATCAAACTGTCAATTTGATGACGGCCCATTGTTGAATTCAAAACAACCGGCACTTGGAATTTTAAATTCCTTGAAGGAAAACAAGAATTTGCATCACATGCTTGAAGATTGATCTTACCGAAAATTGAAAAATTTTCATGGCCTAATATTTTAATTCTTTGTTTAAAAACTGCTTTGCCCTCGAAAAGATGTTCATCTCCCGGCCATACATTGTTATATCTGACTATGTATGCTCCTTCGCTAATTGACCCAATCAATTGGTAGTTTGATAAATCATTTATCAATTTTATCTCGGTTGGGGCTGCAAAAACTTTTGGATCCGAAGTGGGGTAAGCCGAAAAAATATGAAAACCAGAATCGATTGTAGCCGTAAATTCAATATCCGCCTCCTTATTTGGCAGATAAACTATTGCACCACTCCATTTTACAGGTTCGGTATTTTTCGCAATTGATTCAACTGCAACATAACAAAATAAAATAAATAAGAAAATCTTAAATTTCATTTCAAAGAATCGGATTTCAAATACTAAAACTTGTGCGGTACGTTTTCAAAACGTCATCCCTGTCTGAAGTAATAAGACTAGTCTGCTTCACACCTTGTTTTATGAATGTTAATGAGCCATTTGCCCTAGTACCCAATTCACCAAGTAATTCTGCTGAGTCAATAGAGTTAATCTTTAAAATGGCCACACCTAATAATTCATCCTTTGCATTCAACAAAGCCCTTTCGGTTGGAGCACAAGTTGTGCAACCCGGGAAGCTATTAAATAGTATTACCCCCTCATTCGTTTGAATAATTTCGCGTGCTTCCGACATGGATGTATATTCTAGACTCATATAAAAAAAGATTAATTCTTAACTTGATTAATACTCCAACTCCATTATTCCCGTTGAATAATCCATTGAGACCTTACCAAAGCGTTCAAGTACCGATTGTCCCAAAAGCAACGGCGCAGAAATATTTCCATCAATGGTTGCCTCAACATTATATACTACCCGGTCTCCAATTTGCACAGATTTCAATAGAATAACCCAGCCTTCCTCAACCTCACCATTGGCCAATACAAAATTCTGGGTTCCAATAAAGTCCGACTCAGATAATAAGCCACTTTTATATAGAAACTGTGCCTCTGTTTTAGAAATTGAAACCATACTCGCTCCGGTATCAATAATGAACTCCATTGGAATGCCATTTACTTTTGTAGGAACCAAATACACCCCTCCCTCTTTGCGCACCTGGATTCGCTCGCTATTTTTCGTTTCTGTTTTGTTAGGCTCAGATTCTTTTTGAGGTTCTATTTTTACTCCGCCCTCTTCTTGACCGAATAGCAGTATGCCCCCACTACTCTCGCCAGAGTTCATCTCGTCGCAACTAAACAACAAGATTGAAAAAACGAAGATCAGTAATTTTCGGCAACTCATTTTTTAATAAAAGATTGGTTGTAATACATACCATTGTCAGTAACGAACTTCATGACGTAGAATCCGACCTGTAAATCAGACACATCAATTGTGGATTGGTTTTTAAAATTAAAATCTTGTTTAACCAATTGACCTGTGCAATCATAAATAGAGAAACCTGATATGCTATTCTTCGCGTCTATTGACAAATTCAAAATACCTGAAGTTGGATTCGGATATACGCGAACAAAATAATCTTCTTGTATTTCTTGAACACTAACTTGCCAAACTGGATCATTGAAATATGAACGTGTCAAACACGAGGAATCTTCACCGGCTTCAATCCAATAATAGCGCAAAGCTGTATCGAAATTTTCATAGGTGTAATATTGAAAATGTCCATCAGTATACTCATCAACATTAGTCGAAATTATGGTCGACCCCCAATTCATAATTGCATAATGATCGGCCGCAAACAACGTGCTTCCATTTGGATAAAGCAAACTCACGTTTGTCGTATTCGGAGCTAATCCATCGAACTCTACAAATAAAGTATCACTCCCCTCGCATCCCGTATTTATGTCGTGCTCGGTAATTGTCACAAATGTGGAAGAACCATATTCTTGATCGAACCAATGAATAAATGAGGAGTTCCCATTATCAACGCCTTGCAATTCTCCATTTGAAACATTCCAAGAAAATAAATTTCCTGTTGAAGGAACGGAATATTCAACGTAAAATGAATTTGCACATACTGTATCTGCTCCACTAATATTTGGCAATGGCAATGCACTTACTTGAATGTAGATTGAATCAACTGCTGAGCAAAGATTTGAATTTTGTAAAACAGCGATCGCATACCCCGATTGCTGGGCATTGAAGTTACTTGATGAAGTAACCCCCGACCAAACTATAGATCCTATACCTGGTAGTGTAACATTTGTCCCCCCGCAGGCAGCAATGCTAGTAGGCAAATCTAGACTTGGGTTTGGTTCGACAGCAATTTGAATTTCTTGATAATCTGAGCATCCATTTACATCTGTTCCTGTCACACCAAAATTAGTTGTCGACGTTGGAAAAGCATTTGGATTCGAGGAAGTTGAATTCGAAACAAAACTCGCTGGGGTCCATGTATAGTTGTTTGCTCCCGTCACATGCAGATATGTACTCTCTCCTGAACAAAGATTTAGGTCATCCGCTGAAACAGTAAGCGAAGGCAAAGAGTGAACGGTAACATTAACACTCGGACTTTGCGCGCTGCAAGAATTCGCATTTGTAACCAACACCGAATAATTTCCAGATTGATTGGCTTCAAATGAAAATAAATTCGCACTTGGAATATTAACTCCATTTAACTTCCATTGGTAAGTGTTTCCAACGACATTGGTTGTATTAAGGATTACACTTTCACCTTGACAGAAAGTTGTCGTTGATAAATTTGAAATGTCTGCAATTGGAAGGGAATTAACAATAACTGTTTGACCAGTACTGATTTTACTGCAGCCGCTCGAATTAGTCACAACAACACTGTAAACTCCAGAACTCGCAGCTGAGTATGATGAAGTTGTTGCGTTGGGAATATTAATGTCATTTAATCTCCATTGGTAGCTCAATCCTGCCCCCGTATTTGCATTTAAAGTAACACTGTTGCCTTGACAAACTGTGCCACCTTGCGGATTAATGGTAGCATTTGGAAGTGCGGTCACAGTTATTGCTAATAAGGGACTTGTATTTGAACACTGAGTTGAACTGTTCAATACGGTTACACTATAATTTCCGGAAGCTGCCGCATTAAAGCCACTAGCAGTTGCATTTGGAATAATGTTTCCGTTTAATCTCCATGTATAAGTATTCCCAATAACATTCGTCGTATTTAACACTACACTCTCTCCCTCACAAAAAGTAGTTGCCGACAAATTTGTGATATCTGCAACTGGGAGTGGATTAACACTCACTGAAATTCCTTGACTGGTTTTTAAACAACCCTCTGAGTTCGTAACATCGACAGTATAGACTCCTGCAATAGAAGCGCTATATGATGAAGTTGTTTGACCGAATAGCGACACATCATTCAATTTCCATTGGTAAGTCAATCCAGAGCCTGCATTTGCATTCAATAATAAACTATTGCCTTGACATATTGAATTGCTTCCTGTGTAGGACACAATTGCAGCTGGTAAAGGCGAAACGTTTACGGCAACATTTCTTGTAATTTGACATTGATTTGTATTATCAATTGCTGAGACGGAATAGTTTGTATTAACCAATGGCGACGCAATAGGATTAAATATGAAAGAACTATTTAAAGTGCCCGCATTGGACCAATTGTAAAATAATTGTCCTGAATTGAATGCGTCAACAGCAAATAGTTGAATTGAACTCCCTGCACAAATCGTGCTAGTAGGAGAAACAACCAAATTCGGTGCTTTGTTAACTGTTACGGTATAATTAAACGGGTCACCAACGCATGAATTCGCGGTAGGAGTAAAAGTATATACAACCTGGTTATTTGTATACGAAGTATTCGTGAGTGTTTGATTCAATGAACCAATACCCGAACTAGAATTACTCTGCACGCCGATGACGTTTACATTACTTGCTGACCAAGTGAGAGTAGTATTCTCAGGAACAATGCCATTTGTGATGTTTGCAGGAATAAAAGTAAAAGACTGTTCCGAGCAAATTGTTTGTTGAAGATTAGAGGTAATGCTTGGTTTTGGTTTAACTGTAACCGAAACAGTTTGACTTTGGCCATCACAACCATTTGATGTGGGTGTTATAGTGTAATCAACAATTTGATTGCTATTGAATGTATGAGAAAGAGTATTATTAATAATCGCATTGTTTTGAGCTATTAGACTCTCTCCTCCGACATTCCCATTCGATAAAGCTATCCAAGAATATGCACTTGAAATGTTACTCGTCAATTGAACGTTTAGTGGTGCTCCAGAACATATACTCACTGCACTAACACTTGTCATTGAAGGCAATGGTTTAACCGTAATCGAAACATTTTGCGATGAACCTGGACATCCGTTTGCTGTTGGAACCACCGAATAAACAACTAATTGATCCGTAGTATTCGGGTTCGTTAGCGTATTATTAATTACGGAAGTTGATTGGCTTATAGTACTTTCTCCGCCTACATTATTATTTGCGGCAGCTTGCCAAGTATAAGTGCTCGAAATATTGCTGGTCAAAGGGAAATTCAATGTCCCTCCTGAACAGATATTCGAAACAGTTGCACTCGTCATTGATGGAAGAGGCTTTACTGTTATAGAAACAGTTTGGGAAGCACCTGTACATCCATTTGCCGAAGGGGTAACTGTGTAGACTACAATTTGATCTAAAAGGGTTGAGTTGGTTAACGTGTTATTTATTGCAGCTGTTGTTTGAATTGAGGTAGACTCTCCTCCAACATTATTATTTACAGTTGCCTGCCAAGTATATGTACTTGAAATATTACTTGTCAAAGAAAAATTCAATGGATTTGTGCTAGAGCATATGCTGGCTGAACTAGGACTTGTCATGGAAGGTAACGGTTTCACAGTAATTGAAACTGACTGAAAAGAACCTGGACAACCGTTTGAAGTTGGAATAACAGTGTAACTTACGATTTGATCCAGGGCTGTAGCGTTAGTGAGCGTGTTGTTAATTGTTGCCGTAGATTGAACGGACGCACTTTCTCCTCCTACATTGCTATTTGAAACAGCCTGCCAAGAATAAGTGCTTGAAATGTTGCTCGATAAAGACAAGTTTAACGTAGCACCTGAGCATATGCTCAATGATGCTGAACTTGTCATCGAAGGTAAAGGCTTAACGGTTATAACAAAAGTTTGTGCCGCACCCGTACATGTCAAACCTGAAACGGAATAAGAAGGAATAACCTCAATCGTAGCATTTACATTCGCATTTGTCGGATTTACTGTTGTGAATGATGAAATATTCGAAGAACCCGAAGATGCCAATCCAATTGAAGCATTGTTATTGGTCCAATTAAAAACTGTCCCTGGGTAATTCAACGGACTTACAAAATTGACCTCAGAAGTAGGATTTCCCGAACATATACTTTGATCGGATGGATCTGTTACGTTAGGTATTGCGTGAGATGAAACAGTAACAGAAATAGTAAATGGGCTTCCCAAACATGTTCCGGTTTGCGGGGATATGGTGTAAACTACAATTTGGTTGTTATTCGTCGAATTTATTAACGTCTGGCCAATACTAGATTGCATCGAGCTTGAATTTGATTCTCCCGCAACACTATCATTTGCAACTGTCCAAGAATACTGAGTGCCAATTGGAATAGTATTACCAGTCCCGTTTTGTGGGGTAACTAAAAAACTTGCACCTGAGCAGATAGTCTGAGCGGAACTTAATATTGTAGCAATGGGATTAACTGTTACCAAAGTTGCAGCGCTGCTGGCAGAACAAGGCACACTTGAATTTGAAATTGTTACCGTGTAGGAGCCTCCAATGCTTGCCACATATGACGCTGTTGTTGCGAAAGGAATTGGAGTGTCGTTCAATTTCCATTGATAAGTCAATCCTGCCGAAGTGCTTGACGTTAAAACGACATTTCCCCCTTGACAAAAAGTAGTTTGGCCACTTGCTGTAATCGTTGGTGTTATGCATTGCGCGAAAGAGATTTGACTGTAAAAAATTACAATCAATAAGGTAAGAAAAAAACGCATTTTGTTTAATTTAAATATTTTCGAACACCTAATCCTATATTCCAAAAGCACGGAACAGAAATCTGAGTATTGTTTACAGTCGCTATAGAATTGTAATCACCGTAAGAGCTTGAAATAGTTGAATTACTTTGCTCTAAATTAAACTTTTTGGAAGTTATTAAACCAACAGAGAGATTTATGTCTAAAGGTGACTTTTCGCCAAATGAATACCCTGACATTAAACCGAAATCAAAGAATGTCTTCAGCTTTCCTGTTAAATCAGACTTATACGCGAAATAAGATACGCCAGCTACTAAACCCAACTCTGGAATGTTAGTCAAGGGCTCTTGAATCGCATTCGAGATACCTACATAATCAAATTCCCCACTAGTATTAGTAAAGTTTAAATCATAAACAATTGGCTTCACCAGATTGCCATAAAAACCTATGTAGGCTTTACCTTTCCCTAAATTATACTTGAGATCCAATCCAAATACTCCTGAGGTAGCACTTAAGTCATAATTTTCTTTAACATTTGAACTTGTAACTAAAAGTTCATCTAATTGCTGATTCGGATTTAAAACACTTACAACTTGATTTTGGAAATTCCCTTTGCTCCAAAAATCATTTGATTGTTGGATACCTAGATTGATATTGAATGAAAAACAATTCTCTTGTGCTTCATTACATTTAAAACCAAATCCTGCCGAAGCCTTTAAATAGTTGGATTGCGCTCCATTCTTTTCAAAACCTTTATACCCCTGAATATCCAAATAAGTTTTGACTCTCTTATCCTTTGGAGGCTCCTGTTTTTTAATAGTATTTGGAACAAAATTGTAGTTCGAAAAAAACAACAAGTTCTGTCGTAAATTCCAATAAAACTGCTCTTGAGTTTCCGAAGCTTCACTTATATATATATGAACACCCGGCTTGTTAAAACCCACTCTTTTGAGGTTAAAACTTTGGATTTGCAACAATTCATTCAGCTTTTCATTACTTGTTATTACTAGATAAAAAGACCTAACGCCATGCATATTTTGATCAGCAATACCAAAACCAAAACGGAACCAAACATCTTCAACTCTATCAAGCTTGTAATCATAGAAACTTAATTCTACATTACTCGGATTAAAATTCCCAATGTTGAATTGACGTTCACTATAACTCATTAAATTAATGCGTTTTTCCTTTCCACGCATATCTGTATTATACCCTACAATAAAAACCTTATCAGTTTCTTTTATTGCTTTCTTGATTTTGCTCGAGACATCTATTGGACTAATTTCTCCAACTTCATTAATTGGAAAAACCCAATCAATAACGTCCTGTGCAAATATGCTAGACGAACAAAATAACATTGAAACTAAAAGGAAGTAAAATCGTTTAATCATTTGCTAACATTTTTACATTGAAATTTGATATTAACTTCAGTTGAAGTTTGAGTTATCAATTTCTCCTCTCTAAAATCTCCACTAATCCCTTGAATACTAATTTGAAATGCCTTACCATATAAACACTCCTCCTTGCAATCTGAGCAATCATCATCAATTACAATTTTTCCGCCGGGTAACTTCAAACATTTTGTACCTAAATATTCTGGCGAAAATTGAAACTTACAATTTCTATTGTTGCCAGTGTATTTAAGTGTAATATCGGGGTTAAAATTATCATCAAACTTCACATTCTCATTTATCAAAACTCCAGGTGAACTTTCTGAAAGACTTGTAATTTTAATTTGGTAGGACTCATAAAAACCAATACTATCAAATTCAATCACATAATCGCCCATGTCACCTGAAGGAGTAAATGTATGGTCACCTGACCATGAAAAACGAGGTTTCAATTTTGAAAAATCATTTGATTTCCTGGCCTTTTCAAAACTCAATTCCAATCTTTTAAGATCTTGTTTCCCCAACAGATAACCATTGTAAAAAAACACTTTTACGACTAAAGCTTCTTTATTTCTACGAGATTTCTTAAACTCATCTTTAACGAAATCTTCAAGGCTATTCACATCCTTTAAAATATTTTTACATGCAGGTAATTTCCCTGATGCCAATGGAATTAATGCAGAATTCTCAGACTTCAAATTACTATCTAAATCTTTTAAAAAGAGATTCTCAGAAGTAAACAGTTTGTTCTCTTCAACAAAAAAGTTTAAAAGGTCATTCTCGTCTTTAATCAAGCTCTGAAAATCACTGTAGTAATCATGCAGCATAATGGACATCCCTTGATATTTCCTGTGAAGAGTTTTATTCAGTCCATCGACATAAGCGTTAAGAGAAACTCTATCACTTTCTTTTAGTTGATTTGTAACATATATATCGATTACTTGTGCACTTGAAAGAACACTAGTCAACAAAAACACGATGAGCATTAGTTGCGATCTCATAACTATTATAATTAATCTCTTACTGATTTAAAACCACACAAATTCTCTTCAAAACAAACTACACTCATCTCACGATATTCAATCGACGAATACACCAACTTTCTATTTAAATCATAAACCTTTACTGAAACAGTTAAATGATCTGGAGGATCAAGACGGTTATAAAAAGATTTGAATTTCTCAGTAAATTCTGGTTTAATCTCAGGGCCTCCAAAAGTAAACTCGTTGAAAACATCCATTTCATAAATTATTTCAGTTCCGTTTTTTTGTTTTGCAATTATATAGGCTTTGTATTTGTTGACGCTACTTACTGACACTAAAAATTGTCCGGTTCCCTTTTGAAACTGAATTGAAATATTCGGACATCCTCTATTATTTGCATCCCCAGCAACGTCATCGCAATCATCATCTTTGTCTGGTACACCATCGTTATCTGAATCGGGACATCCGCCGCAACATTTTGAAAACTCATTTGGACACTTGTCAATTTCATCATTTAGCCAATCGGAATCTGCATCTGGGATTTTACAACCACCATACTTTCTCGTTCCAAATTCATTCGGACATTTGTCATCTGAATCACAGATCCCGTCTCGATCTGAGTCACTATCACCAGGACAAGGAGGAGGTGGGGGACAAGGACATCCACTGCACTCAACTTGGCCCTTTTCATTTGGACATTGGTCGTCGTTATCAACAACTCCATCTTTATCTGTATCGATAGGCGCAGGAGGAGGAGGACCGGGAACACCACAAGTGTAATAAACTTTTATCACACTTACTGAAGTGATTTTTCCTTCGGCAATTAGACCATTGATATATTTCTTTAGAGAAGCCAACGAATTCCAAACTTTATTGTCTGCAGAATTTGTATTCGGCTGATTCGTATAGATAAAAAATTCAGTGATGCAATTTCCCTTATTGTAAGGAACACTGTCTACCGCCTGATCACCACCCTTTAATGCACTGGCAGAAAAACTCAGGAATTTTTCGCTGGTAAAGAAATTTCCATGCTCTCCTATAAAATCACCTTCCTCCTCCTTTCTAGCATTATAGTCATAGTAATCACTCACAAACATTTCACGCAATCCAGTTAATCCACTCATTGGTATAGAAATACTATGAACTTCCCCGTCCTTGAGTTTCTCGTGTAAATCTACAACTGGGGCTATAAAACCTGTTGTTGAAGGTATAGGAGAGCTCAGAAGAAATGCAGACATTTCATTTGTTAATACCGTTGCATCTTTTGATATTGGACCACAATGATAGATTTCCACCTTATACTTCTGATTCGGACTTAAATCCGATTGAGAATTCATGAGGTAAATTAAAAGTCCAATTAGAATTATTGCAATAAGTCCCCCAACTGCAATGTACATTTTGTTTCTATTCATAATTCAATACTTAAATAAAATTCGTGAGACCTGATAATTCTATGAACCCGAAGATGTTCCTGATGATATTGGAGCCGCTGCAACAGAAGCAACGTGAGGAGCAGGAGCAACAGGACCTCCACCAACAATAATTCCCAATTGAGACAACTGCAATTGAACACAAGCCTCTAGTAAAGACGATTGAAAATGTCCCGGAGCAAATGCACTATACATTGGGACAACATCTGAATCCCACATACACCCTAACGAATCTAATTGATAATTAAACGACACAGCTCCTGCAGAATCTTGATGCCTCCCAGTAAAAGTTATGGTTTGAAATCCCATTTGGAAACTATTTCCATTTGGCATGGCTTGCGGACTGCTAAAAATAACGCTATTCACGGCTTGCACATTCAATGGCGTTGGAAGTCCTTTCTGATTCATGCTAAACCATAAATCCCATTCCTTGCGCATCTTTTTTGAAACTCTTCTAGCCGCCAAAAAATAACCTGAGTGGTAAATATGAACGTAGATAACTACCAAATAAAACAATGACATTATTAATATAAGAGGAACTGCGCCTCGCCCACTGACAGGACTCATGATTGTTACAGCAAAAATCTTTAAAATCGCCGAGACAATCAAGGCCATAACTCCCATAAATTGTTTTCCGCTATACAACTTCAATTTTTCATAGAGACTTGCCAAAAACAATGGATCCTTTGTGTAAATAATTTGTGATTTAATTCTTGTTTTTTCGCTTCTCTCAGACGAATGAAACATAATTCCAACGACATCAAAAAACACAAAAAGAACCACCACAATAACAGGCCCAAGAAAAGCACTGCTAACGCTAGGTACTTTCATTTTTAGATAAGCATGGTATGCTCCATAAAAAGTGAGAGACAGAGCCGCCAGTTCAACCAACAATGATATGAATGTCCAAACCGCATCTTCTGTGAATTTTACCGTTTCAAACAAGCCAGGTTTACTCGGATTATTTGACTTCTTGGTATTCAACCAATCGTTTAATACTGCTTGACTTGGAATAAATTGATTTCTACTTTGATAATAAGGATCTGTCATGACGCACTATTGGTTTTAGTAATAAGTTTAGGTAGACTGTTTTAATTCTTGACTAAGTTATAAAAAATCAAACACAGATTCAATTCTATAAATAATAATTGTTAAAAACTAACATAGAAAGCACCTTATCTCTTAAAAAGGCAGCAAGGAATAGCGCTAACATTAATTCCAAGACTTTCAATCAATTTTTTTTTGAAACGGTATTCATACAAAGTGAGATTTAGACTTATTTGTTTCCATTAAACTCCCTCTCCATAAACAACCTCGCCTCTTGCAAAGGCCTCCAGCGATACCATTTAAACTCGCATTCTTCCTGGTAAGCCGTGCACAAATACTTCAGCTCATGCCAACGCAGTTTCAGCTTGTATTTTTCAAAACGAATCTCTGAGGCCTTTTCATAATATTGGCTATGTGCGGCTTCAATAAAAGCTTCGTCTAATCGCTTCAATTCCGATCGAATGAATGCGAGTTCTTCAGATATAAGTTGTAAGTCCATGTTTACTTCAATTTAAAAATCATTGTCGTCTTCATCGTCTTCGTCCCCGAATTCCGCAAGCTGATCATCTGTGAAGCCGAAGGTTAAGAGCCAACGCTTGTCGCTGGTTCGCGAATACAGCTGGCCTATACCATCGCCGAACTTACCTCCTTCGCTACGATGACAGCTCGGACACATGAGCGCAAATTCATATGAATCTCCGCGTTTGCCGTCGATCATGTGCCTGCCGGAAATCTTCTTTCCACAGAGGTCGCAGTTGCTTTGGTCTTCGTGCCAATAACAGTCGACGCTACTAGCCATGCTCCAGTTTTCTTTTTTCATGAGGCGCTGCTCAATGGCGCCAACGGGTTGTTTGTTTGTCATATCAAATCTTGTTTTTCTTTGGTCTGCCCGGAGTGCGTTTTTTCACAAACTTCAATACATCACCATCTTTAATGCGAACTACTTTTTTAGGGATATCGCATTGGGTAAGTTTAAAATAGTTTTCCTCATCCGGATTTGAATTGTAGGCAATTGAATTACTGTCGAATCCAAGATCATCCACTCTATAGTACCCGTCCTTGTAGTAACTCTTATAACTGTTCCATTGCTTATCTCGATAAACCTCGACTTCCACCACCTTCTCTACTTCCTTCTCAACAACTCTTTCCACCACAATAGGCGCAGGCTGTGGGAAATATTTCCAGCGCGCTTCTTCGAAATGCCAATAAATGCAATTGCTATTGTAGTAATAAGGCTTCACCAATTGCGAAAGCATCGTGCGCATCATCTCTATTCCTATTCCTGTCTTGAAACGAATGCCATACAAGAATTTCAATTCAGCCAACTGCAATGGATTCACACGCATCGGATATTCAGGCTTCCAACTTAAAAAATGTTCGTCGTACAAGACTCTCGCCTGGTGCAACTGAATTCCCATAGCTTCAATGTCTTTCCAATAAACCAAGTCTCCCGGCAACTCTTCGAAACAATGCTTCAACGGTTCATTCTTATTCATTCCAACTACATTCAAAGCCGTCTTCAATTCAGTGCGAATACTTGCTATACTAGCGCCCGCTCCTGTAGCAAAGTTGAAGGTCTTCGCGCCAATTGTATTTGCCAAGTGAGAAAGCTGATTCACATCTCCGCCATTGCTCACTGTGAATTGTGCTAGAATAACATTTATCTGTTTGAAGTACTTCAGCTCTTCGTCCGATAAAACATCTGAAATTGACTTACTGCAATTATCTCCGCCATCAGTTAGCACGAAGATGGTCTTATTGTACGCTCTATTATCTATTGTGGTTTTTAGAGCATCTTTCATGGTATTGAACAAAGGAGTGCAATCACCAATAGCAACAATATTTTCTATGAAATTCAGGCATTCATCAATATCGCTTCCAAAATTCTGATAGTAAGAACCTCCATCACAATCTCTTCGTAGCAACCTTACCGCAACTTCCGTATCACGATCAATTAGAGGAAGAATATCTTTTTCAAACAATTCTTTAGCAACTTTCAAGCGAGTACTAGCCGCCAAAGAATTGTTCATGCTTTTGCTATCGTCAAATAAAATTTCAAAATAAGCGTGTGCCATAGGTAAATGATTTATTTACCGTCGAAAGTATTGGGTTGGAGGATGCGGAATTAAATTGTTGAAAACTTTGAACTGCGTTGTTGGAACTGCGTTGTTCCTACTTCGTAATGGGAACTTCGTTATTCCTATTACATAATTGGAAAATCGGAGATTTTATTCCGACTGCGTAATTTACATTTGCGAGCGATAAACCTACGATCACCAGAATATCTAGGAACCATCAAGACTGCTCGTCGGACTTATTCTTTTTAAGAATTTGTAATTTCCAGTAGTTTATGAGGACGCTAAAAAGCATTGCAAGGCAAAAGCCTGTGTCAGCTGGACCTATGATCCAATCGCATTTACCGTTCCTAGAATATCTAGCTGAAACAAAAATCCAAAGAAATAAAATCAGAATAAGAATCAGTAGGAATTTCAATTCTGTATTATTTACATGCCTGTGGAATATTCGCTTCGTGATTAATACAACTCCATCTATGAAATAAATCACAAAATGTAACAAAAGAATTAAACCACTAAAAACCAAAAGATTTGAAATCTCATTCCCCCCCATTCTTCCATAACTCTCACCTGTACATTGATCTATTGATAGAAAAAGCGGTAGAAAGAATAATACCGACAACCAAAATAGTAAATTAAACATTTTAATTTTCATGCGCCTTGAATATTAGTACTTCAGTTATTAGCAGTATTAATTTTTCTAGAGATTCCAAAAATAATAAAAGCGTCTTCAAATAATACAAAAGAAAGATTCTCAGAAGGCATTCGTCCTCCGGACATTCTTTCGCCAGAAATTACTACTTTCATAAAATGCTAAAGAAATTAATTCAAACATTAAAATCGTCGAACTTCATTGCTGAATGTCCGCATTGCAGCGAAGAGCTTGAACTGAAAGAGACCGAGATCTTTCAAGACGATGAGTTCTCGCCGTTGGCGTTGGAATGGTATGAACAGCAACTGGAATTCATTCGCGAGAAGAAAGCCGAGCTCAAAGAGCTCAAAGAGAAAGGCGCTTCGAAATCTGAAAAGGGTGCGAAGGCGGTGAATGTGGGATTCATCTTGGAGCGACTCACTCCTACGCTGCCTTCATTCAAATTCAATAGAAATGATTGTCGCTCGTTGTTCGATCCGATAGACTATGTCATCTTCGAAGGTCTTTCGCAAAAAGGAAAAGTAGACAAGATCTTTTTCGTGGATGTGAAAACGGGGAATGCGCGACTTTCGAAAAAACAAAAGGCCATTAAAGAAGCCGTGGAAAACAATCAACTTAAATTCAAGACCTATGGCCAGTAATCCGATAGTAGATTTCTTTCAGCAGCTGCGCCGACTCTTCGGGTATTGTCCTTGCTGCGATACTGTCTTCCGTTTGAGCGATTGTAAGATTTATCATCAGACCAAGCCTGAAGCAGACTGGAAAGACGAACTTGACAAACAAATGGAAAAGCTCGACCGCATGGAAGAGAAAATTATGGAGAAGATTGAAGCTACGCGCGAAGTGGCTCGTGAGTCGGGAAGAAAAGACGCGAAGAAACTCATTAAGAAAATAGATCCAATCTTCTCGCCTCTTCGCCTCGATGCGAATGACGCGAAGGTCCTCTTCCATCCGGTCGACTTCCTAGTCTTCAATGGCATGCACAACGACTACATCAAGAACCTGATATTCTTAGATCAGTTCACCACCACTCCATCGCAACTTCAACTTCAAAACAGCGTCATCGATTGCATCGACAATCGCAAATACGAATGGCTAACGATGCATGTGGGGGAAGATGGGGAGATTAGGTAGGAACTTCGTTCTGGGAACTTCGCATACAAATTTCGTAATTGAATCTTTCTCATTCCTTCTTTGTAATTCATCAATTTACAATACCAACTTATCATTTCTTCGCAATCAAAAGTTGCCAATCTTCAATTAGCCGTATGGTGTACTTTCATCTACCGCAGTAAACTCCCTTCCTACCGCTGTAATTCTCTGTTTACTGCTGTTTACAGCTGGAAACGCGCTGTGTCATTCGAATTTACTGGGTTTTACGATTTGGGGAGAAACTATTTTATAAAATATAATCGATATTTTTCGTGATATGCTAAAAAGTATATCGAATAGTGAAAGTGCCCAAGCAGAAGACTTGGTACAAGCTTGTAAACCGCAAACAAAAAATGTAAAAGACACTCAAATATTACCTGACGTATAGAAGCTTTTCATGTCCTAAATCTAGCATCACTTTGAAATTATTAAAAAAATCAAATCCAATAATTCCATCGGTCCCTCCCAACATCAAAGTCATTTGAAGCATAAAGGGTAAATTTCCGTAACGAACTACGAAGTCATTGGTGCCTAAACTTGATGGGATTTCATAACACTCAGTTTCAAATTGCCCCACACCCGGATAGAAATCTTCTTCAGTTCCGACACTCGAATAGCCATTGGTGAAGTCTTCGGATAAATAAGAAAGCTTAGCACCTGTATCTAAAAAGAATTTCAAAGGTTGGTTATTTACATCCAACTCGATAATCGGTATTCCCATGAAGTTTGAAATGCCTATCTCAGTTCCTTCAAAAGAGATTTCCTCTTTACTGAATGAAACCTGTAAATTCTGATAATCCAGCAGAATCTTATATTTCGAAAGCACATCGGTTCCTAGCAACGTGGTTACTTGCATTCCAAGATGTTCGGAAAGCTTAGAAGCCGTTAATCCCATATAATTGCTTGTGCAAATGAAATCTTCTGACAAAAAATTCAATTCATTAGAAACATGAATTGTAGACGGAGCGCCGGTATCGATTAAAATAATATTATCTCCATCCTGAATTATCGGATGTCCTTTGAAGATTTGAAGTTGGAATGTTTTCATAATTTCTTGAAGAGCTTGTAAGTTGATCCTGTTGAACTGAATTGAGGAAAAGTCTGCGTGGTATCTATGAATCCATTCTCGTTGAGAATACGTTCAAATGTAGATATTTCCCAATATCTAATTTCAAACTCGTCTTCGTAGCGAAAGTCTTTGCCATTGAATACGCCACTGCAACGCTCGTGGTAAGTATAAATATCTAATTCTTCTGTAGCCGCTATATCCACGATTCGATTCAAATTTGCAGATTCCCTTTGAATTATTCTCCCACCTTGAAAGAAAAGAGTACTCGGCAAATCGAAAAAGAAATATCCGCCGGACGTAACGCTATTGCAAATAGCATGAAGGTTTTTAGTCAATTCCTCTTCTGAAATGGAGTAGCTCAAAACCGTAAAAAGTGCTATTGCTAAATTAGCATTCGCTCCGTCATATTCTGAAATTGAACAATTGTGAATCTCGATCAACGCATTACCCCTACTCAACTTTCTATTGAACTCATTCACCATTCCAGCGCTCTTCTCTACCGCAACAACTTTATGGCCTTGTTCTGCCAAAGGAATTGCCAGTCTTCCAGTCCCAGCGCCAAAGTCAATGATTGAACTCTCGGGTAAAATCTGCTTTATTACTTGCAGCGTCTCTGCAGTTAAAGCATCGTAGTACCCTCCAAATGTCTGCTCATAGACAAAATCGTAATACGCTCCCCAGTTGTCGTGTGGTTGGTTCATTTAATTAAATCCCATATATTTCAAACAGTAATGGCGTTAATTTGCTAAATTATTTGGTTGAACGATTGGAAATTTAATTGTTGAAAACTTTGAGAAAGCAAAGTGTGAAATTTGTGCAACTTGATGGATTGATTAAATAAAAGATGCTCCCTAACTTTTATTTTATAACTTTACAGAAGTCATTACTCTGAAATTTATACCATGAAAATTAACACCTACTTCACAAAGGAAAAGAGGGTTAAGAAGATCATTATAGATCAACTTGATAAAGCAAGTAGCCATGTTTGTGTAGCTGTGGCTTGGTTTACAGACATACCTTTGTTCAATAAACTTCTTGAGTTGCAGAGCAGGTCAGTAAATGTTGAAGTGATTATTACAAATCATGAGTTCAATCAATCTTGTAAGAATGATTATAATAAAATAAACGAAAATGGGGGTTTTTTTGCACAAGTTGGAAATGATGATAGTTTAATGCATATGAAATTTTGTGTAATAGACTACAATGTTGTTATAAGTGGCTCTGCCAATTGGTCTAATAAGGCATTTACAACAAATAATGAAGAGGTTACAATAGTAGAAGATTATCCTCAACGAGCAAATGATTTTATAGATGAATTCAATAGGCTAAAAGAGTTATCTGGAAAATTAAAGAATTACGAAAACGAAATTTCACTTCTACATTGCTACAAATTATTTGATTTAATAAAGGCGTTTATTAATCTCGGAGATTCATCGTCAATAAATCGTTATGTTCAACAACTAAAGTCCAATAAAGATCTGAATCATATCGTTAACAATTTAGTTAATTCTCAATATCAAGAAGCTATTGAAGCAATGAATGAATTTGTAAAATCTCACTCAAAATTGATAGATGTGAGTTCGATAGAAAAACAAAAGTTGCTATCTCAAATTAATTTGATTGCTATGCAAATTGAAACACTAAATGTTGAAAAAGTAGAGGCTGAGAAAATAATAGACCAATTTATTCATAGATATCGTATTGAACTAAACCCTGTAATTGGTAAAATCCTATTGCTAAAGAAAAAAATTTATGAAAAGCTGAAAAAACGTGGGGTTGAAGATAAATTCTATGAAGAGTTAGAAAATGAGTTTAGGCTGAAAAATGAAGAATATGAGCACGAAATTAGCCGAGTCATTCCTGAATTAACCAAGGATGAATATGCTTCAATTAAGGACATGTATCGCGAAGCCTCTAAATATTGCCATCCGGATTCATCCAAATGCATATTTCAAGATAAAAGTGAAGCAAATGCAATTTTCAGCCAATTAACTGACGCGTATAAGAATAATGACATCCAACGTGTGAAAATGATGTTCGATGAACTAAAAGCTGGCAATGTTTCCAATATTGACAAAGTGAATGACCTTGAACTTTTGAAAGCTAAACTTCTTTCTCTTCAACAGAAATATGAATTGCTTTTATTTGATTTGAAAGCCATAAGGAACTCCGATGATTACAAATTAATCACGGCTATTTCTAATTGGGATGATTACTTCACTGAACAAAAGCAAAATTTGGAAGCAGAATACAATAAACTTAATCACGAATTTGTAAAAAAATGAGTACAGACCTTGTTCATACCAAAACTTCGACTGATGTTGGAGTTACAAAGAAATTAGATTTGTCAGCCATTAATCAAAAGTCACTAGCAGGAGCACTTTCCAAGGTAGAATTGCCGAGATTGTTTTATCAGCTTGTTATTTTTATTCTTGACGCTTCCCAATCAATGACCTGGGAAGGTCTAACGGGAATCACCAAAGGCGAAGAGTTAAGCCATCAATTACCACAAATTATTGACCGGTTACAAAACAGTAAAAACAAAAATTGTTTTGATATTTCGATGATTGCTTTTTCACAAACAACCAATGTATTTCTTCCGCTTACAAATGTGACTAAGATCGATTTAAACGAATTAGACTTAAATCCATGTAATAAAGTAGATAATTATCAGACATACATGGAAGAGTCCCTTAATATAACTGAAGATATCGTGAATCAGTATTTTGCAAATCATCAGGATCACTCGCAAGCTATAATATTGATATTAACAGATGGTGGCATCAATGACTATGAAAATTGCCTAGAAATTACAGATAGACTGAAAAGTAACAACAGAATAACGCTTTCATCGTGCCTATTTGAAGATAAAAATTGGAATGAAACTTTGGATAGCGATTCTTTAGATGAAATTAAAATCAATGTGAAAACACTTGCAAGTTCAAGTGCTTCTGGGGAAAGTTATTTTGTTTCCAAAATTGATCCAGAAGAAATAAGAAAACATATGCTAAAAAGTATTTCAACAGTTTCTAAAATTGACTAATGTATATTTCAGCCTCACATATAAATGTAAAGCTTAAGCAGGACTATGCAGATTTCATTTTTTCAGAAGATTTAAAGATGCTTGTTTTATGTGACGGAATAGGTGAATTTCCACTATCGCATTTTGCATCTAAAAGAGTATGTGAAGTAATGATTGATAAAGGCTATGATGATATTGACTTGGTTTTGTATGATGCTGATATTAAAAAATTGGCATCACTTTCAGGAAAGGCAGGCACGACCATAATCTTTGCAAAAGTTAAAACGGAAAGTGAACTTTTAATACAGTATTTAGGGAATGGTGGCTGCATACATTTCGATGGTACTTTTGCTAAAACAAATGAAAACCTTCCAATTTACAGATATAATCAGCTTATTAGCCCACATGTAAATCAAGATGGAGTTCTTGTAAAACACTTATCGAATGACGGAGGTGGCATTGAAAGAAAAAGGACGAAATTAACCTACTCCATCAACAGCGTTTTTGGAGATGTTTTTTTGTTTTTTACAGACGGAATAAACTCTAATGAAAACAATATAATAATTAAAGATGATGAAGGAAGATATTGGCGTAACGAATCTGCTTCTTTAATTTATATTTTGGAGAAGTTGGATCTTTTTTTGATTCAAAATTCAGGAGTTGAAAATTTTCAAGAAGCCTTAGTGGATTTTAATATTGACATACTTCAACAAATTCACGAATTAGAAATGCTGGATGATGATGCTTCATTAGGCATTGTAATTAGTCAACAAGCATTGAACTATTATAAAATTAAAAGCCATGACTAATTCACTTATAAGTATACAAAACATAAGTTTAGTTAACCTAATTAAATCAGAAGTAGATTTTCTGCCACTAGGTGAGATTAGCTTTATAGAAAATTCATTTGATTCTGGAGGATTCGGAAAATTACACAAAGTTTTAAGTATTAATGGTAAACAGATAAATGGACTTGTAGTTAAGTTGATTTCTGATCCTGATGCTGCAGCTCATGCCTTAGCAACTGTTTCATTATTACATAAAAAAATTAGACGCAAGCATAGTAAACAGGAAATTGGAATTGGACAAGCCTATCCTCAATTAATCGGTATGCCTTTTTGCTGTTTCAATGCATTTGATGAAATAAATCAAATTAAACTAACGGCACTTTTAATGTATGACTTGAAAGATTTGGGATATGATGATTTCGGATCTGATTCATTCAATAAGCTAAAATTTGCAGAACATGATTTAGAGTCCAAATTATATTATTCATACCAATTAGCTGCCGTAATATCACTTTTACATGAATTAGAATTTATTCATTCAGATCTCAGTGAAAACGCAATTTGGATTAATAGTAAAAGTGAAAATTTACTCATAATTGATTATGATAGCGGCTATCATTTCGATAGCCAAGAAAAGCCCACAACACTTGGTAAAGTTGGCCATTGGATTGGCAGTAAATTTAGAAGAATACTATCTAAGGAGATAGAGAAGCAAGATTTGTCACATAATGATAGGCTAGCTGAAGAAAATTGGGTTTTAGCAAATGCTATATTTGAACTTATTTTTGGAGTTTCACCATACTTTTATTTGATTGATGCAGCTGATGGCACGAAGCAGAAATATCTAAAAAACAATGTTTGGCCAGAAATTAATCCAGGAGACAAATTATTAAATGCAGCGAACTATCAAACATATAAGATAGTTATAGATTATTCAAATTTACTTGTCAATGCTGGATTAGAAGGACTAATGAACGAATTCAAAAAAGCATTTAACAAGGGCTTTAAGGGTTATCAACATAGACCTAGCTCGGATTCTTGGAGAAAAATATTTACTGAAATTTGTAAATCACTTCATACAGTGCCAGTTGTACTTGATTTCAAATCGAATAAGAAAAAAGTCAAGTCAAAAGATGATTTTGTGGAATTCCAATGGTCTAACAAAAGAACTAATTATATTAAACTCAATGACCAAGTTGTTTTTACAAATTTGCATTCATTAGCATTTGTTGAATCCACAATTGTTCATTTAGAGTTGGTCAATGATTTTGGTTCTTCATACTCAAATATTGAAATCGTTGCTAATAAAATAGATCCGAAAATTTTAAATTTCTATGCAGATAAACCTTTTAGAGATTCTCTCAATCCCATCCTATTAGATTGGGAGGTTGATAATGCTTCGTTAGTAGAAATTGTTGGTGTCAATTCAAATTTGCCTGTTAAAGGTAATATAGAAGTTAGACCGGAATGTAAAACCCTTTATAGACTGATTGCATATGGCAATTTCAATCAAACGATTGAAGGTTTTGTCGAAGTTTCAGTAATTACTCCTAACATATCTCTATTCAATTATAATATTAACATTGAGAAGGGTATCGATAATATTGATTTAGCATGGGAGTCTAAAAATGCCATTTCTGCCGAGATTAACCCAATGGTAGGCTCTGTAGAGCCCTGCGGCATTTTATCGAAAAACATTCCTGAAAAGACTGTGTTTACATTAACGGTTAAAGGACATTTCGGACAAGCATCGATGAGCATTGAGGCTAAACCTTTTCCAATTCCAATAATAAATAGTTTGTTTATCCCTACACCTAATTTTAATTTAGAAACTAATTATTTCACCTCGGAATTGAACATAAATGAAGCGTTTGTAGATTTAAGTCCTATAAGCATAGATACGTCAATAAATTATAACAATGTATCTCCTGACTTTGTCAATTTAGACAAAAATTTAAACGAAGCAATTGCGGATAAACCCCGAATAAATTACTTCGATAACTTGTTTTCTTGGGTGAACAAAAAGTCGTGAAGAACTAAAAAAAATAATTAAGAATGAAGAGAACCTTTAAATATGCCGCAAAAAAAACTGAAAATTTTTTCATCTGGTCATCAGGTGTTAGTTTGGATATTTTGGATCAAGTGCCAACAGAGAAAAGTAAATATTTCGGCATTGGTGGTACAATAATATTTACTGCATTAATGGCTAGTTTTGCAGGCGGTTACGCTTTTTTTACTGCATTTAAGAGCACTGCTTTAGCAATACCCTTTGGAATATTTTGGGGATGCTTAATATTTAATTTGGATCGTTACATTGTGGCGTCATTTGGAGTAGGTGATGGCAAGAAAACAATTTCAAAGCAAGAACTTATTGAGGGAGCACCTCGATTAGCCATGGCTATTGTCCTAGGTTTTGTAATCTCGACACCTCTTGAACTTAAATTGTTTGAAAAAGAAATTAACGCAAAGATTGACGCCGATATATCTATCGTAAAAACTGGAATTATAAACAACGCGACAAATGATCCGCAAATTTTAGTTCTTAATGCGGAAAAAACAAAGCTCGAAACTGACATTACAACAAGACAACAAATTATTGAGGCAAAAAAAACTTATTGGGAACAATCTGAAAAAGACAAAAACGATGAATGGAATACAGGAAAATTTAGTGGGAAGGTAGGTAAAGGCGGGTATTACGAAGATTTAAAAGTGAAAGCAGATAATGCGGAAATAGATTACCACCAAAAAGATAAAGATTATACAAATCTAAACACCAAAGACTATGATAGAATAAGTCAAATTAATTCTAGAATAGACCAACGAGATACTCAACTTAGAACGGAGATCGCCAATCAACAAACTATACAATCCCAAAATGACGGGCTTTTGGCTCGTTTGAGTGCCTTAGGCGCCTTGACAAGCAAAGAATGGACACTGTTCTTTACGAAATGGCTAATTACAATTTTATTTATCTTTATTGAAATAGCTCCAATATTATTCAAAATGATGACAGAGCGAGGTCCATATGATGATATTGTAGACAGACTAAAATATGAAACCAAAGTGAAGCAATTAGAACTGCAATCCAATTTGAATCAGGAAATTAATACAGCTGTGAAAATACACACTCAAAAATTTGAACAAAAATTAAACGCTGAATTGGAATCAAACAAAGAAATCATTGAAGCGATTTCGAAAGCACAACAAGAAATAGCAATTTCTGCTATTGAAAAATGGAAAGAAGAACAGAAGTTGAAAATGAATTCCTCAAATATTCATAATATCATTACTTCAAGTAATTCCGATATAAATTCAAATAATGATAATATTTAATAAAAGCCATATAAACCAGCGATAAAATCCAATTTAAATTCTTAAAACTTGATCAATATCAATTTCGAAAACTTCGTTTTCTACCTCTTCTAATTGTGTTTTTAATACTTTGCATGGCCCGCACCAACCAGCTCCAAACTTCACAACAAATTGTTCATCTCGTTTCAATAATTCATGAAACTCTGCGGCATTGACTTTTGTGAGCATAATTTCAATTTTCATCAAAGCTCTTCACTTCTTCTACTTTGGTCAAATCGATTAAATCTATGTTCCAATCAGATTATCCTATTGAAAAACTTTTGGAAATAGAAAAAAATCGCATTTACATTTGCACCATCATCCAGACGACAGGAATGTCACCAACCGAGCAGAATAAGCCACGGTGGTAAAACGATGAGGACTAACAGTCAAAACAAATGTTAACCCTCGAAGAATATTATGTTGGAACGGATGTGTTAACTAACACAATTCAATTGATGTCTAAAAACACTTCAACACTCTCTTGGAAACGACGCGTTCGATTCGAGAAAATGGGCTTTCATGCCGATTCCATGCCGGATAAAATCGTTTCGGCGAAATGCTACCTACCACTCAATGAAAAGGATGGAAAACTAAGCTCAATCCCCCTTCAGGCTTCGGTGAAATTGATTCTCGACGATGAATTCAAAACACAAGTCGGAAGAGCCTGGGGATATCGATTGGTAGTCTTCCAAGATGAAATCTATGCTGAACTGGATCTGATTCTTGAACAAGCATACATGGACATTCACGGCAGCGCGGCTAACCAACTTTTCATTGTCGAAGAATGCTTCTTCGAAAACGATGAAAGCACCGAATTCAAAAGCCTTCAAGTCGAAAAGATCTTCACCAAACCCACCTTCAGCAAATTCCTACCCTCGCGCATTCACTCGGTGGAAGAAGTAGAAAAAGTCCAAAACTTTATTCTTCGTCGCAGCACCAAATGGCATGCATATCGCAACTACCACGATTGGTTTGCGTTCTTTTTGGAGAGTAGATTAGAAATGTTCAACTAAATGAAACCTGTGGTTATTTTCTTTGAAGTTCACTGACCAATTAAAATTGCCTAGAATGAATATTGCTTTTACATAAATTTACATCAATAATTATTCTCAATATGTTTTCGAAAACAACCTTTCAAACATCTTTAATTGCGCTGCTCATATTTGGAATAGCTCTTTTTTCTTGTTCAAACACCAATCAATCAAACTCACCGAACAGTTCCTCTCTCGGTTCATCGTCGAACTGTGACGTTAAAGTCCGAGAGTTAGAAACCAAGATTGAAGACCTGAACAAGGAATTGGAGGAAACAAAAACCAAACTTCGTGAAGCTGAATTTGAATTGTTCGAATTCAGTGGCTTCAAATACACGAAAACATACAACGGAGTAATAACCCACTACTACGAAGATATACGCGCAGCCTTTGATCGCGCGGAAGACGATATTGATGTGCTCGAAGATAAAGTCTCTGACTTAGAATCTGACAACAGGAGCTTAAGAATTAAGCTTTCGTATTGCGATTAATTTTTATTCTTCCCCTCTCTTATCCTTTCTTATCCTCTCTTAACTTGTCTTTTCCTCTACCAAAAACTCCTCCCTCAATTCCATCAACAACTTCCCCATGTGATTTTGTCCAGTCCAAGTCCCTCCATTATTTCGAGCGCCCCAAAATTCGTGACGTGCACCGTTTCTCTTTGAAACGTCTTCTACAATCTCATGAGGAAAGGTTTTCTTCAATTTTTCTTTGATTACCGGATTCTGTTCAAACTTCAATCGAATACACAGTCTCATGTTGTCGAGATCTTCAGGAGAACAAGGTTCAATGACCATTGAATCCTTGTGACTCTTAGCCTTCATCTTTGCAGACATTGGACTTTTTTCATTTCGAATTAAATCCTGAATATTCAAATCGTCGAACCTCATTGCCTGAAATAACGCCTCACTTGTTAACCACTTCTGCCCTTTGTATTCTATTCTGAATGGTGCCATATTCCCCATCCAACCATAAGGCTGATCCACACCCGTAAAAGAAATTACTGCCATATTGTTTGTTTTAATTGGTTACTATTTTTCTTCTCCCACTCCCACCATGCAGTTGGGGCAATACAACTTCCCTCTTCTTACCCTTTCTTAACCTCTCTTCCCTTCTCTAACCCGCCAGTTTCAAAATCCACTCCCTATCCTCCATCCAATTATTCACTTCTACATCTTCATACAACGACAACTGAGGAATAGCATGTTTGTATTTAATAACATCCCTTTCATTATAATACCAAGGGTATCCCACTATATCATACTCATTGTAGAAATACAACTTCAACGCATCTGTACTTATATCTTCTAACGTACAGATATAATCAAACTTCGAACGACATCCATAAGCTTCATAGTCTCCTTCCATATAAGGATCTATGTACCACTTCACCCCTGCCTTTGCCGTATCTATTCTCCAGAAATCGTAATCGTACACACTAAACCCCGGATCCCACCCATCTATAGGCAGTGGCCACATGTTGAACAAACAATCGCTTTGATTATTCGCGAACACAGCACCAGAAACATTAAATTCAGTTTTAAAACCGTTTAAACCAATTGAACGTCGGTTTTCTTTGTAAGTCACATGCCAAACAAATCTGTTTGGACGAATTGATTGAAGTTTGATTTTCATAATTCCCGCGAGTTTTGATTAATAATTTATCCAGCCCTGTCGAGAGCTTTCATTTAATTATTATCCGAGGAATTATTAATTATTTCACGAATATAGTTTATTCGATTGCGAATGTCAAGTACTTTTTAAAATAATTTAAAATACAATCGCCAACACCAGCATCAACAGGATAAAAATTCCCGTATTGATCATCACTATTTTAAAAAACTCAATAAACTCCCTTCCCCATCCATGCGGGAATCGACCGCTGTGATTGCAATTAACATCAACTATTCTTGTGCCTATAGCACCTAAACCGAGAATTGAGAATACTGTAATCATGGTGTTGGATTTCTTGAAGAACAATTATCCCGGAGGAATATTGCCTAAATTAAAAATAATATTGACAATGCAATTTAATTTAATTATATTACGTTCATCAGCATAATTAAATAAACAAAATATGAAAAGACTCATTCTTCATCCAGAAGACCGTTCTACTGATTTCTTAAAACCCATCTATTCTCAATTAGAAAACACTACGGTAATCACCGGAGGTTTAAGACGTCAATCAGAAATTCACGAACTCATTCAATCGCACGATCAAGTAATTATGTTAGGACATGGATTCTCGGATGGTCTATTGTCTGTTCGTCAATTTGGATTAAATCCATTTATCATTGATGCGCGCTGCGCTAGATACCTCTCAGAGAAAGATTCCAACATCTTCATTTGGTGTTACGCTTCTGACTTTGTTACCAAGCACAAGCTGAAAGGCTATTGCTCGGGCATGTTCATTAGTGAAGAGCTCGAGGCGTTATATCACAACGTTGAAGCAACGGAAGATCAGATTAATTTATCGAACGACGTATTCGCTGCTGCACTTGGTGAAGCTCTTCAAAATGGCTATACTATGAATGATGCTTTTGACTATGTCTATTCAAAATACGCGGCCATTGCTGAAGGGAACTTGGTGGTGCAGTATAACTTGGAGAGGTTGAGGTGGTTTTAACCTTCATTCGAATAGGAATAATACACTTCACAAGGTTTATTATACTTCTTACACAAGCGAATCCCACTAGCAGTTCCCTTGCTCTTTCCGTCCCAGAAGGCAATACACAAATCACAACTTTTAATAATATCATGATTTCGTACTACTCCAGCGCTTCGTCCATACTCAGACCAATTCGGAAGAAAAATGAGCGTTTCAATACCATTCTCCTTCGCCCATTGTTCGGCCATAGCATCGGCACCTTTACTTCCTCCAGAAATAATCATTGTTATTTCATGCTTATGCTTCAATAGTATTTCATTGAGCATAACCGTATTTTCAAAATCTCTACTTCCAATTACAGCTAATTTCATAGGCTTTAAGATTTAATTAATTATTATAAAACAAATCAAACCTCATTTAAACAAGAAGCAAAGAACGCATTTACCCAAAACTACACGTTTATATTGCGAAATTGTTGCAAAAAAGATGTAGTTTTGTTTCATGAAAAGTAAAAAAGCACCTAAAAGCATCCCTGATAAAGGAAACAAGGAACAATTCCGAAGATGGCACTACTTAGACCAATATTTGAGCAATAGGTCTGGTTACAAGGTACAGCAGCTCTTGGAAATGTTGAATGAAAAATTGGAGCAGGAAAGTATTCGCAAGCGCAATGGGCAGCTCAAAAAAATCAGCATAAGAACACTGTATGATGATCTCAATTCGATGCAGGACATATTCGGTGAACACATCCAAATCGACAAAATAAATGGTTCGTATCGGTATGCAGATTCTCGCATGTCCATTTTTCAAACCGGAATTAGCCAAGAGGAATACAATCGGTTAAACACAATTTTAAACCATTCGAAAAAGAACATCACTGCCGCCATTTATGAAGAAACGGAGTCAATGATTGACCGATTGTACAATCCATTAAATGTAAAGATTCACAACAAAAAGGACTTCCAATCATTTATCATATCGTCTACACAAAGTTCTCTCGAGCAAAAATGGCTTAACTCGCTTATTGAAATTATTGATGCTAAACGCAGCATTCAGATCACTTATCGCAAAAGCAATCAAGACGTAAATCAATACAATCTAACACCGTTGGGACTAAAAGAAAATCTTGGCATCTGGTATATGGTGGCTTACGACCACGGCGAAAAGGTAAAACGACCCGAAAAAACATATCGCATTGCTCGTATTATTTCGCTAATCAAAACGGAACTTGAGCGTCCCGAAGAAATCAACTCATTCAACTTTGAGGATTATTTCAGATTTTCTACAGGTATCCATCAAGAAGGAAATGAAAGCCCCACGGATGTTGTTCTTGAAGTTTCTGACAAGAAAATCATCGATGAGTTGAAGGAACACCCCCTGAATGAGACACAACGACTGAAATCGGAAATAGACAGTGTAGCCACCTTCGTCGCAAAATGCTATATATCTTATGAACTCGTTAATCAAATATTGGTCTTGGGCCCCAGCATAAAGATTGTACAACCCAAATTGCTTAGAGACAAACTTGTAAAAAAGGCATCAGAACATCTGTTAAATTACCAAAAGAAAAAATAATATTCTACCCGATAAATATTTTGCAACAATTTCGCAAAATCATGTTTTAATCTTACAGCATAATTGTAACCCCTTAATAAATATATATTATGAAAAAAGTAGTAAGATTAAATTTTAGAAAGTGGAAGATTGTAAAAATTAGTGGTGCTTATTATATTAATTCTTTTGTGGAAAAGAGTAATATAGTAAAGATTGATGGAGAGAGGTATTATAAGATTAAGAAGAGTAAATTAAGAAATTTGGGAATGAAATTTCCTTCTTTGAAGAAGAATGTTTTGGAAGAGGGTGAGCATGTAAATGAAGAAATGATCTTCAATAGACCTGAATACCTTGAGGCCGCTGCCTAGAATATCTTAAGTTAATTACAAAATAAACAAAACACTTTTCGAATATGAAACCTTACCAAAATATTACTGAAGCTCAAAGCCACATTGCGGAATTACTTGCAGCAAATAAATGTTACTTCTCGTTTGCATCTACTGGCTATCAAAAGGAAATAGCATTAACAATATTGGGAGGCCCTTTGTATTTGGGACAATTCAATCGCATTGTTAAAACGAAGTCTTCATACACGTTTTCTTATATCGCCAACGATAAAATTGCAGATTACAAAAAGAGAATATTGAAGAGTATTGTTCAATCAGGGATTGATTCAAAATACTTTCAAATTACAGACAACTCAAAAGAAATAATTCCCTCTACTGAAGTCAGAATAGGGATTAATGAAGCCTTTTTACAATCAGTCTTTAGTGACGCCTTTATTCAAACAAATAAACTAACGCCATCTGAAATTGAATCTAAGATGGAGATAAATCGATCTATTCAAGAGGATAAGATAAGAGACAAAGAACCTGTCACTTATTTGCGCTGGGAGGAAGTACGTGATGACTTGCGTGTTATATTATCCATTTCTCCAATAGATGGAACTATTGAGTTATCCTATTGTTTTCTTTATATCGCTTATCAACGCGGACTTGTGATTCAAAATTACAATCCGGTTACCGCGCATTTCGTAGAACGCTTTCGATACGAAGGACCTCGATTTGAGCGTTACATCTCGAAACACGAATTGAATTTCCAAGAAGTACAGGGTTACGAATTTTATCCGGAAAATGATCTGAATGAACAGTTATTCGAAATTAAATTCAATGTAATCTCCGAAGGGGCGTTTGATGAAATCGCTCAGAAAAGTTTCCGAAGTTTAAAACGTGAGACAAAACAAATAACTATTTTTCTCTTCTTGGTTTACGGAGATGATATTTATGGAAACTCGAGTTATGAATTGCCACTTACTGATTCGAATAATACCCAATCGGAATTGAATGAACTCATGAAAGGAATGTTGGGAAGTGTATTAAAGGATAATCAAGCGGTAATTGGAAAACTTCATTACCACTCCCCCGAAAACGACATTCACCTCACCTACTCCCCTTCCTTCGAGACAGACGACTCCGGAAATCAATTCATCGTCTTTTCCATTAGAATTAAAGTCGTTCCATTTAATTCTAATCCACCAACGGTGACCGGCAAGTATTATCATCCGGTTATTTATGATGCGGGGAAGTGATCGCAGTTTAACACTATTAAAATAAAAATCAATGACAGAAAGAAACACCTTTTTCTTAAAAAAGCCGCGCGTCTTAAAAATCATGCATCCTATTGCACACAAATCACACTTCACCAAACAATTTGAAGCAATCGTAAATAGTATTCCGATTGAATACGACGGCTGTATTGTCTATGGAATAAACAAAAAAGGCAGAAAACAACCGCTAGCCTATGTCAAAGGAGGAGGGAATCTTCCGGAGGCTTTAATCAAGAGTTATATACAACTCGACTTCTATCCGTTTCCATTCATTTATTCAATCTATGCGCTACTCAATCGCGGAGTATATTCTGAAATTCAACTTCGAACCATTAATTACTAAACTACTATGAACATTCAATTCTACCCTATCACCTTTGAAGGTCAAACGCAGTGGTATATGCATTGTCCTTTTTACACAAAAGACAGAAATCTTCTTAAAGTCAGTGATGAATTGGCCGAACTCATTCAGTTTCTCGCACCCACCGAAGAGGATATGGTTATTCGTTTCGAAGAAGAGCCCTTCAATGACGATGACATTATGTTAACTAGAAAGAAACAAGGAAAATCGAATCTCTTTGCTTTTCAATATAATGGCAAGCAATCAGAATGTGCATTGCCTGAATGCATGGACCACTTAGGAATTTCTTCCTGGTCAAATATTTATCTTTCTTTTAACGACTTTTCCGAACAGCTAGAAGAACTCGAACCGATCTATTTCAAAGCGATGGAACATTTCGGCTACAGCGAGAAAATTGCAAAACACGAGTGGGTAACATTAATTTCTACAGGTAAATGGATCTGGTGGAACATTTTGGCGATTTGGAGTGATTATGCGACTGCAAACAAACTTAAATGGTGTTTAGGCGATTCAAAAAGCATGACCGTTGCGTGTTTAAGAACATTCTCTCAGGGAGTTGATAGCACATGGCCCGAACCCATGATTGAGCTCTTTTGGAATAATGGACTTGCGGAAACAGAAGGATTAAATCTGGTCGTGTTCTCTGAAGAAGACTTGAACACAGCCCGGGAGTGGTGCGATGTTGTTTGCAAAGGTTTCATTCCATTTTTTCGATGGAAACTTATTTCTGAAATTGAACCGGTCGTTCCGCAGTCGCTTCATCTATTCCGAGAAGATGTCTTTATCTGGATGAAAAAAAATGTTGGGCTACGTTTTGAGCAAACTGGCGTCTGGGCTGATTATTTAATCCGCGGCGAAAGGGAAATTGTTCGTGAAAAAATGAGTGATTTCGGGGTTCTCGACACTATACCCTATGAGCTATATGAAGAAGTGATACCAGATCTCGCATGCAAATCCGAAATTGTCTGGAACAACTACATTGAATATTACAAAAACAAATAAGCTATGGAAAAACTAACTCTAGAACAAATAGACCATGAGCTAAAGGCGCTCGAGCTCAAAGAAAAGCAATTGACATTCGATCGCAACATTGAATTGCGATATGAAGAAAAGCTTGCTAACCAGAAATTAAGTGTGTTACAAGAACTTCGATACTTGCTCACGTCTACAAAGATTGATGAAACCAAATCAATCATAGGTGGTGAAAGTGTTTACCGAAACTTATTGGATGAAGAGGAAGAGTACCTGGTTAAATCAAAAATTTTACAGATCATCAAAACGTTGTAAGATTCATAAACTTCAATTAATAATTCTAAGACAAACCTCAAACAACGCACTATGCTCTTTCAGCTCTTCTTATGGATTCTTGCGATTTATTGCGCTTACAAGTTCCTTGTATTTAATTTTCACGTCACACTTGGCTTTGAATTATTGTTGTACCAATGGTTTAAAATAACAAACCGAACAGCATCGGTAGTGGTTAAGAATATCTATTACGTCGTTGTTGTGTTCGATTTATTCTACATGGCATTTACCGGAGTATACAATAACCTGCTGTTGTTCTTTACTCATCTTGGAATCATGGGGCTAACCGTAGGCATCTTACTCGGCAGCGGCGAAGCGATGGAGAAATATATTAACTCTCATGCTCAGAAACGGCCGTGGGATTGATCACTGAATTTGCATACAAAACTCAAAAACTAATCTTAAAAATTAAAACAAATCAAAACAAACAACTATGAGAAATCAAATAATTCAAATGATTAACAGCGCCTTAGCGGGCAGAACTTCTTACTTCACAAGAGAACAAGAGGTTCAGATATTTCTTGCCAATCTATTTGAATCATCGGAAGCATTCGATCGAGTGTTCTTGGAACATCACATCCCAGCCGGACTTATTCCCGCTTATCCTTGGACAGATGCGAATAACATATACGTCGACATTGTTTTACAAAAAGACGGTCGTTATTATCCGATTGAAATCAAATTCAAAACCAAGTTACAAAATGTCCCTATTGAGTTCTTTGGGAATAACCATCAAGTCAGTCTTGGTCAGCATGGTGCTCAGAATCTAGGTTGTTACGACTTCTGGAAAGACATTAAGCGTCTTGAACTTTATGAAGAATCATTTCCGAACGTTGAGCAAGGTATAATGCTCTTCGTTACGAATGACGACTCTTATCTCCGTCAGCCCTTAAATATGAATACCGGATACGCCCAATTCTCAATACACGAACAAAAAAGAGTTCTTCCGAATGACACACTTGATTGGAACGCTGCTTTAGCCATTGGGCAAAACAGGCCTGCTATTCAGTTGAACAGAGGCTATCAAATTCTTTGGGAGGAGATGCAATTGGAGAATCACTTTTATATAGTTTTGTAAATAATTAAAAGAAAACCAAAAAAAATATAATATTATGCCGCACATTGCTAAACTAGTTTGTAATCGATTTGGATGGACAACTCCTTCTGGATTAGACGCTAAATCTGATAATGCTGAATACGGGCCTTTCGAGGCGCAATTTCATTTTGGGTTTGAGGAGTGGTTATTTAACAGGGAGCATATAATCACAATTGAAGAAGGAGAGTTTCATTTCGGTTTTTTAGAATGTTTCAACAATAATCAAAACATTCCATTCCCAAACGAAAATGAGGAAATGTTCCTATTTACACAGTTATATAGTAACAATGAAAATCCTGACCAATTAAACACTAAACGAGTTGTAGGAAAAGTGCACTTTCACCGCGCTGTTAACCAAGAAATCTATCAAACAATTTTACTACAGCACCCAGGAATTGTTGAAAGAATGAGAAATGAATTAGAAGCGACATTAATAAACTCACCAGTATTAATCGGTGCCTTAAATCAATTTGATCTTGCTGCTCAAGATAATAAGCTCTTCAATTTCTTATTCTTTGCGCCACGTCGTTTTAATTTACCCCATGAAGGCGTTAACTGGGAATATTTAAATGTGCCTCATGGAAATCAACAATTACTTCCAAATAACTTCGGATTAAATCATCTTGGCTTAGATGTAATCAATGACTTATTGAACAACCAACACATCCCACAACTCATTAATTAACCAATAAAAATAAAAATTAAAACAAAAATGAAAAAGGAATTAGAAGCTAATGATCAAATTGAAATCGAATTGCAATGCAATGACTATCTGAATTCTATTTCAGGGACTGGTTCAGAATTGAGTTTGGTCGGTTTTCCAATCGAATGGATTGAAAGCTCTCCTGGTGAAGTAGAATCACAATCAGATATTATTTCGGAATTTGTTGCAGAGTGTGGTGATGAATATGCAAACAATTGGGGTAGCTATAGTGAATTTGCAAGCTGCTGGACTGTTAATATTAAAGTAACCTTGTCAGATGGAACAGTTATCGAAGGAAAAGGATAATGACCAACAGCTCACAAATTATCTTATCTGAAGATTGCCTTTCGTTCAAGCACTTTCCAAACTCACTATTCTACATCGCGCCTGGCTTCGATTTTGAGCCTCTATGGAGAATGTCACATTTGTGCGACACGTTTTTCTATGCGAATTTGTATTATTCTTTAGAGCAAGTTTCAGAAAGTATTGAATCGCAACTTCGGAAATCTGAACATGTTGAATTAGTGTCTATTTACTTTGACAAGACGTTTGACGAAGTGACTCACTTTGATTTGCAACCTGAATTCAGACTGCATTTGAGCAGCACCTCTAGGCTTTTGACCGACAATGAACAAAGGGAATATGTGGGTGCTTTTGTGCCAGCGCTAAAAGAGCAGCAATGGTTAATTACCGTAAAACTCAAGAGAAAATCAACCGGTCGACTTTTAACGCTCTACTACTTTACTGGAGAAGGTTTGGCTTCTTATGTGGCGCTGAGTAGAAATGGCAAATATGCACCTCGTGTTTTGTGCACCATTCAAACAGGCGTGTTGGAGCGTCCGAATGGACTTATGACTCGCCTACTGCAAAAGTTCGAGGAAAAACCATTATTATGGATTAGGGGCTTTGAAGAAACTGATCGATATGATTCATATTCCAACGCTCTTGCAAAGGACGAACTATACAATCAAATCGGGTTAGACTTTATCGACGAATGGATTGTTCCTGTTTCTTATTTAGGTTTTTATTCAAATAATCCCACCAGGAGATTTTGTAAAGGGTTTATTACTCAACAAACCTACAATGACAATTCTCTCATAAAGCACATCGATATAAATAAACACAAAGTCCATTTCAGCGGCATTCAGAATATTGAATGGAATCCGGAGCGCCGATCAGTCTTGTTTATCTCAAAAAACACTTACTCAAAATTTAGCACCGAACTAAACAAATGTGATGACTATACCTTTTGGGAGAACTGTATTGATTCGCGTGTGAAACTAAACAATTCAAAGACTTGCATTGATTTCCTTCGAAAAATAGACGATCTAAATAAGTACAGTGAAATTCATTTTATTCCATTCGGAATGGAAGATGAAGGAAAATTATTTCAAGCATTTTTTGAAGAAAATCGCAACGCTATATTCCACTTGTATTTGCATAGACCAATGGATCTTTGTGATTTGAAAAACTAGGTTGATTTTTTCACGACCAGCTACTTCCAATTAATTTTAAACTAATTCAAGACGTGTCTTTCCATTTCGAAACGACAGTATTTGCAAGATTCTGTTTGTTCAGGAATTATTTTATTTTTCAATAATACTTGAATTGAATCCAAGGTGGGTTCTATCCATTCGTCCTTAAGTTCCAGACTTATAGCATTCGTTGAAAATTTTAATTGATTCTCGAATCTCAATTCGCTCGTAAGCGCTGTAGAATATACCAAAAAACCCATATTACATGACACAATCCCGTTCTTTTTGAGCAGGTAATTATAAAAAGAAAGTTGTCTGGTATAACCTGACGCCCATTCTGGGATTTCCAAAACAGGCTTCTGCTTTGCTGTTGACTTGTAATCAACAATAGCAAATTGTCCTTTGCTGTTTACCCAAAGATCATCAATAACTCCAAAATACGTGAAACCATCTTTTGGATTTTCAAACGACAATCCACCTTTTTGGACATTACGCCACGCATCCAACATGTGATGCTTGGCAGGGAGAAAATCGGATAATTCATTTTTTTGAATCGGATGAGGTAAAGCCATTTCTCTATAAATGTCAAACTCCTTCTTCAGCAGAACGTCTATGGCATTATTAAGATTCAAAGGGAAACTAGACGGCCTGCTTTTCTTAAGCACCACATCGAAATAAAAACACCTTGGGCATTCGATATAAAGTTCTATTTTTGATCTTGAAAGACGCATATACCTGTGTTTTCTCTTTTTATTATTTCACAATTCACCTGACCAAATTTATTACATTCCAAACTGAAATGAAAGAATTAGAAATAATCATAGATAAAGGAGGGTTAGAAAAAAAAATTATCATTTCCTCTGGTATTATCCGATTTGACAATCCCGAAAATTCAATCACTACTAAGTATAAATTATCGACAATCGTCATCGCTGGAAATGGTGATTACCCTCCGCCCTTCTTAAAAGGCAGTAAAGTGCTACGAGATATCCGGGAGTCTTCTACAAAGCCTATAGATAATTGGAAATTAGTTTTACCGCTTCAACAAAAAACAAATGATTTTTTCAAATTCCCAATCAACCTTCATGATTCTGTAAAAGAAAGTGATTCTATCGAAAATTGGGGCGTTTGGATAAGCGAAAGTCTGACTGACGAATTTCCTGACATAATGCTCATCAATTTTCCTCTGTGGTTAATTAGCAGGAATTTTAAAAATTCCGAATTCAACGAAGAACAACTTATTGAAATTTTATCGTGCGCTTACAGAACCATAATGTCAGCGCTAAGCGCAACACTTTCATACTTATCAATCAATAAGAAACGCTCATACTCAGGGACCTTAGCTCTATCTGACATTGGTAACAATCTGATAGATAAAATTCTTATTTCGAATATTTCTGAAAATGAATTCTTTTCAAGCAATCTATATAAGCTAAGAATTAGAGTATTCACACAAGTACTTAGCGAATGGCTCGCAGAACATGATTTTTACAGCAATGCTGTAATTACCTATGGCGACGGTGTTCGTATGGATTTGGTTGAAAGAGCATGGGATATTCAAGCTGAAGAAAGTAAAAATGATATAGCTGAATTTGGAGAAGCATTGCTTCTTCGGAACAAAAACGCACTGTACATAAAAGATTTAATTCAATCTACTCATAGGCAATCATTAAAAAACGCTCTACAAATGTCTTGGGAGACTCTGAACTCTGCCACGCCCTCCCTTGCCGCTGATTTAATCCAATGCAGAACACTGGTAGAAGCAATTTCACATGAGCTATGTGCAAAATACGATTTGAACGTACAAAGTGCCAACTTATTTGCCTACATCCAACGGATTGAGGAGAGTAAAAAAGTTTCGCCCTGGCTAACAAGTTATCTTCATGTAATTAGACAATTAGGAAATGAAGCCGCACATTATAAAAATGAAGTGCTTAGAAGACCAGAAAAGCCTGTTGGCAAAGATTTAATTGTAATTCATGCCGCATTAAATAGAATACTTTCATTTTGTAAGGATGAACAGCTCTAAAAAATATCTTGTTAGTTTCTTTGATAATTTAAAAAATATCAAACCTATTGAAAATATTGACATTCATGAATTATTCATCTCAATAAAAAACGGGAAATGGAAAAGTGACATTGAAAAATGTCAAATAGATGTCAGTCGCAAAAAGGAATTGCCATGCTTCACGCCAACAGGAATTTTCAAACAACGAAATTCACAAGGTATTGAAAACTATTCCGGAATAATATGTCTTGATATCGACCATATCGAAAACCCAGAAAAACTGAAAAACCTCTGCAAATCCATTCCTTGGGTATGGGTTGCTTTTATAACACCAAGCGGAAAAGGGTTAAAAGTGTTCGCTCAAACAACACCTGAATTAACTCAATTTCAAATTTTAGAGGCAAAGATTGCTCGAGCCTTTTTTGATGAAACGGGTCAGTTACGTGATGAAAAATGTAAAGATTTGGCAAGATTACAATTTGTAAGTTTTGATCCAGATATTTACTACAACCAAAATCCTGAAATTTTCAAATAAAGGAGCCGCTTGGCGCTATATGCCCTTTGCCGGCTTATTTTGTTTATTTGTTTTTAAACTGATGGCGCATTACCCTTAAACGGTGTTTTTTGCGACTCCCTTATTTTCTTATATGATAAAATCTTAGAATGCATTGAAGGCATTGAACCAAATGAAGCGGCATTGACATTCGCTTTCCTTATGCACGCATAAATCAAAGCGTGGATATACTTATCCATTAATTTCCACTGCCCATTATCTTCGACAAGCGAATACCACCTCAGTCTAATTTTTCTATTTCCTGTCGTATACTTATCGATTTGCTTTATTAACTTTCTTATTGACTCTGACTTCGCGCTCGAATCTGCAACCAAACCAATATTTTGCATACATTCTTTCTGAATAAACCTAATCGGGCGAACCGCACGAATTAATTTGTCGGGATGTATATGCCTCCTTCCTGGGTAATGTAACAATCCGAGCCATTCCATACCGTCTTTAATTCTCAGAATCTCTGTTTTGTTTGCAGATAATTTAAGCCCTAAAGTTCCCAAGGAAACCGATAATTGCTCAAGTTTCTCGCGAGCTTCTTTAACATCTTTACAAACAATTACGATGTCATCTATATATCTAAAATAACCATCATGATTCTTATAATCTTGATCTATTTGTCGGACATATAACTCCGCCAGCAGTGATGAGATGCTCAAGCCCTGTGGCAATCCTGAAAAAGCACTAAATTCAGAATCTATATAAAAATTGCCTAACCGTATTTTTAAATTTTCGCTCCAAAACATCAAGAATTCAAATAATTCCTTTTTCATACCGAGGCTTTCACAAAGGACAATTGCCTTTGCCCTTGGGATGCTATCATAAAATTTTGAAATGTCAGTTTTAAGCACAATGGCATCTGGAAAATCACGAACAATAGCATCAAAACGATTCACTAAAGAGTACGGTGATTTTACCTTTAAATCAATTCCAAGCTCTATAGAAAGACGTTGAATTTCATTGTGAATCAAACGCAGAACAATTTGATCTCTTAGCCTGGGAACATGCAAGGATCTTATACCGCCTTGAGCCTTTGTTCTCTCTATTCTTAACAGAGGGGCAAACTTATACTCAATTCTTCCATTTTTGACAAGAAGTTTTCTGTGGATTTCATTCAATGAAAAATCTAAATTCCTTTCAAAAACTTCAGAACTGACCCCATCTACTCCAATTGGCATTTTTTTATTACGGTCAGCCTCCTTCTTGCTCTTGAGACTCTTGTAGACTGACTCGATCTCTGACTTTTTAAAAAGCTCAAACATCTGAACTAAGCGCTCGTTTTGCAAGTCGCCCTATCTCAGCTATTTCAGAGGCCATCATATGCCAACTCTGTTGCTGATAATGCAAAATAGTCCTCTTTCTTTTTAGATCCGTCCAGCCATAAGGATGATCAGGAGCATCTGTTAATCTAAAGTCATTTAAGGACCATTGTGATTCATTATTAGCCACAGCTATTGCGAGCTCTTCATTAAACGAATTTGCTATTTCCACTGCCTCATCCCTACTAACAGACACGACGCGCTTAGGTGAGTTAGAAATAAAATCATGTCCTAGTGTAAGAACAAATTGATCGTCTTGCTTTATAAAATCAATCATTGTTTTTTTTATTTAAAAATTTCCAAATGAATATAAAAGTAATTATAAAAAGCAAGAATGGAAGATTATTTAGAGGAAAATCCAAGGTGTCAATAAACTTCTGATTTTTTGAGATAAGCAGATAATCAAAAATAAAAGAAATAAAACCCGTTATTCCTAAAACTCCTAAAATCAATCCAATTCTCCTCTCCCTTTCGCTGCTCTCCTCTGCAGCTTCCTCCATCAATAGTGTAGCAGCTTGATTAAAAGCCTCCTTCACTTCTGAATAATTCAAACCCGAATTCAATTTTGTTAAGTTGTATACTTCTTGAACTTCTGAATATTGAGATATAGGAACACCGACATAGTAACTTGAGATGTTCATGTCTTTCCTAATTTGCTTTAAACCTTTGATGAAGGATTTTGAAATTTTGCTATTTCTTATTGACTGATTGCCCATAAAGTCAGACACAATGTGCTCAAATCTTCTGTGATAAAGAAAAATAATTTGTGTAGCCAAAAAATTTGAAACCAATTTCTTGGGAGATTTATTCGAGGAGACGAGTATAGTACCTTCATTCATAGAGAACGCATAGACAGACGAATTCTCGTAAACATGATTAATATTCTTACTAAAATATTTCCTTTCTAAATCCTTGTTTGAATCTCCCGGAATCCTTAAAATATTGTAGCAATGGGATTCTCTATCTTCATTCAACCCGAAAGACCCCTGATCTAAAAAATGGAATTGTAAAGGCTTCGCCTCAAGAAAATTAATTTTATCACAAGTCGAACCGAAACAATCTCTAAAAATTGAATACAAAGATACTCCCTCTTTTAGCACTCCATTTTCAAAAACCTTAATCTTATACATCTCATCATTGCCAGGTTCTTTAAAATATCTCAATGTCTTGATATTTGACAAAGCTTCAAAACTGTTCTTGGCCCTCGTCTTAAAATCAATCATATAAAACAACAATCCTAATTGATGCTTTGTATCAAATATTATTAACCATTTAATCGTTCTGACATCAATTTCTACCTTCATTTCAGAGTCTAGATAGAACGACTTCTCACTCGCGTTAACTACTCCAGCCAATTCACTTTTTTCAAAGTCTCCAATTTCAAACTGAAAAATATCTTTCTTATGAATATTCAAAACTCCATTATCTCGATAGACATGGGGATAATACTTGGTAGAATCCACAAGGACAGATGGTTTCTTTGTTACTGGCAAGGAAGAAATTAATGAATGGAATTCGTTAAATTCTGAAAGCGAATTCAATTTGAAGGTTTGTGCCAATATGCATATTGACTTCTGCGTTGCAATAATATTCACCTCATTTCTGTTTAAGCCTTTCAAATGTATTAAATAAATATTTCATCACAACCACCAAAAATCAACCGCCCACAAGCCCACCCAGCATAGTTCTACAATAACATACAACAGCCCGAAATAAATGGAGCAATTAAACCACTCCTCTTCGAGGAATAAAAGCTTCCACGAATTGGTATACAAATCGTGAAAACGATAGAAACAAGTGAAGATCAAAGTAATAAAAACGCGCTCCTGGGTTCCGAAGACTTCCGACAAACGATAAAGATTGAAACCGACTTCACGAATACCGCTGTATCCCGCAATGGGATTGATTAAATCAATAATGAAATAGCCTACAGAAAATAGCGCTACAAAGACAAAAAACAAAAGGAATATTCCTCGATGAGGCTCAGTCCAACGGTAAAATCGCCCTTCGAATTTAGCGGTGATTAATGCCGTTTGAGTTACGAAACTTGCAGTAATAACTTCGATGATCATTGTGCCCTCCTTTACGGGATAACACACATTTAATTCAATTTATTTCGCTTGAATAAAATAAAATTGATTCCTACCGAATCTCCAACACTTCCGGATAAGGAATTAGCATTTCACAAACTGAAGCTACATGGTCTTTCATGATAATAGCCAAACCTAGAATTAATGCAGCGCTGATTAATGCGGTTGGAATATTGTTGTTTTTAATTTCCTCCCATTCATTCACATGCGTCAATTGAAAAAGTACTACAATCCCACCCGCAACTACAATGAACGAAAAGATGATTCCTATAATTAAAAACATTGCCACATAGCCGAAACTGGTAATAACCGTGTTGCTGCTCACAGAATCTTGATTCAAAAAACGAATGGCATTCATTCCCGGTCCTTCAACACTTGAAATAAGAAGCGCAGTTGCCAATAAAATTCCAACCTGAAGCGTAGCGTATGCGGTATTCACTTCAGTAATACCAAACGTCCGCTTCAAATAGACATTCATAATCTTGTAAACCAAAAACAACGAAACCACACCAATGGTGAAGGCAATAACCGATTGAAGTAAAATGTACATATCCATGTTTTATAAATTATTAAATAATACCACTGTCCAATTGTCCATGTCTGTCTGATCTGAAGCCATCATTCCCACACGATATCCACGTGCTGTTAACTCCACACCAAAATGACGCATGCCGTTTACTGTCTTGTAATTCTTAGATTGTGCTGGTAAGGCCACACCCATGATCGAGTGCCCGTAGGCCTGACTTACCCATATACTGCAAGGAATCTTCATCTTCGAAAGAATGGTATATCCCAACAAACTTCTTGTGTCACAATCGCCCTGCATGTTGTGTATGAATTCATACGGCGACTGCACTCCCGCAATAATCTCTGGTAAACACGGTCTTCCCTCTGAATGATATTCAGCCATGAATCCACCCTCTGCAATTGCTTTTTCGCAAGACTCGTCGTGAACCAAAACGTATGGAATTTCCTGAATAAATGAAACAACCATCTCGGCAGCTTCCAATTCGTTTAACCCCTTAGCTTGTCTTTCATTTTGAAAATAACGCACCAAGCTGTCCAACTTCGGATTGTCTGAATTCGACATATCGTCGTAAATCTCACCCCAAAAGTTAGATACTTTATTTTGCGGAACGCTTGCCCACGCATTGTGCATGCGATTCGATTCGGCAAACTTCAACGTTGATGTTGTGTACTTCCCTATGTAATCGTTGTCAATGAAATCGTCCCATTGCACTTCGTGATCAACAAGATAGTCCCAAGGCAGAGGAGCCAATGTATCTTGCTCGGGATTCAATCGCGGCTCGCCGGTCTTCACGTTCTGCGCCTTGCTGTCGTCTTCCTTCTCTTTTTTAACTGTATTCGATAAGAGTTGATTCAAAAACTTCAGCGCGAAGAAGATTAGACCAATAATGGCAATCCATTTCAGAATTCTCATCAATAGTTGAAGGCATCCACCCGCTTGAGCACCGCCCTTCGCAAATAAATTCATTAAGTTATTCAATCCAGCGCCCGCAGAAGAAGTTGGTTTCGCCACTGTATCTGGAATAGCTCTCAAATCTCCCGATGGAGAGGCAACAGTATTCTGGATAGTTTCAACCTTGACAACCGGAGTCGCGGGAACCACAATCGGCTGAACTGGGTTGGGAATGGAGAAGTAAATTTCTCCTTCTGTATAAAACTGATTGTCGTTAAATCGCTCGTGCGTGTATGTTCGAATGGGACCAAACTCGTCCTTTCGTTTACCTGAAAAATTCTTGAAGACAACGTCGTGAAGGGTTTCTGAAAAAGCTTCGGTCTCACTTCTTATAATGAGTAAATTCTTGACATCGCTCGGCCAAATTCCACTTTTCAATTTCGACTTAAAGAAAAAGTCTCCCGTCTTTTCGGCCTCGAAATCGCGCTCTTTCAAGCGCTTCAAATTTTTAATCTGAAGGGAATGCCATTTCAAATCGGAAAAGGAAGACGCTTGGGCATCGCCTCTGTGCTTCAGCACATAGACCCCAGTAAATTCTCCTTTGAAATGAAGTTTTTTAGTTTGCATTACTTTCAAATATTCTTCTTATTCGGCACTCACCTTTCTATAATTACATTTTCCTTATGAACAGTGTTCTCAAATTTATAATCTACCCTTCTATTTAAAGATCTTCCCTCAGCCGTATCATTTGAAGCTTTAGGACGAGCCTCTCCGTAACCTATAGCCGTAATGCGTGAAGATTCAACTCCAAATCCAACAAGGGCTTGTTTTACAGCTTCAGCCCTCGCTTGAGAGAGTTCCAAGTTGTGATTCTCCTCTCCCTTGCTATCTGTGTGTCCTTCAATGGTCACGGTTAAATAATCGTGCGCGATCATGTAATCGGCAAGCTGTGCAATACTTGCATAAGAGTATGGAAGTAATTTCGATTTGTCTGTGTAGAACTGCACGTTAGGCAATTGAAGCGCTTCCGTCTTCTCCACACTTGTTGAATCCAAGAAGTTTTTGATCATCTCGCGCATAAGAGTGTCGCGCAGATATATTGTGTCGTGTATGACCTCTCTTCCTGCTTGTTGATCATCAGACTTGTTGCAACTCTTCCACAATGAAAAGAGAAGTCCAAGCAAGAGTAACAATCCTAGTAATCCACATCCAGGCTTAGCACAACCTGTGTTTAGGCAACCTCTGCCCATTCCACCCAAACCCGTGTTGGCATTGAATCCGAAGAATCTATTTAATCCAAATAAATTGAGTATACGATATAACCCAGAGCTACATCCCTTCCCGGTGATTAGCGAATTTCTTGATTGAATTTCCTCGTCAATCTTCAAACGTTCCTCTTCACTGAATTTCGGCACACGGCAATATCCTGTTCCGGTTAATCGACCATGATAAGTCCCATCCTTTGCAGCAATGAAATCCCACCCTTCATATTGCTCTCCGTTTCTGCCTTTATTGAATTCAACATAAAGTTCCGATGCAATAACTCTCCTTTCGGGTTTGTCTTCGAATTCTAATTCGATGTAATTGTTATTTGTCAATACAACATGAGGCTCATGGCTAAACTTGGAACGTTCTCCACCGTGTTGCATGAGCCATTCTTTTTTGGCTTTATCGCTCGAGATGGAAAGTCGCGAAGCTTTAGCCACTTCGTATTCTTCAAGAGTAATCTCCTCTTCCACCTTCATCATGAAGCGCTGCTGCAAAATCACATTCGTATAGTTCAAATGCTTATCCTGCTTCAACTTATCTGTATGAAACTGTGAATGAAAAACTCCCTTGTAATATTTTACTTCCTCTACTTTCACTCGATGGATTGTATAAATTGATTGAAGGCTACTTTGTTGCCGATGGTATGCTTTGTCTCGTTCTTGTAGATGCTATTAATAGGCGCATCGGCATAAACCGAAAGATCTTTTAATTTCTTTTTGTTCTTCGGGAATTCTTGATTCAATGCGTATTGCGCTTGCTCAATGGTTTCATCATAATCGATGGCTACCAACTTTAACATTTCTTGTCGCGCTTTTTCCAGGTATTCGAACTTATTATTGTAACGTAATCTCGCCACAAGAATAAGCGGGGCGTATACGAGGCTAATCGTGAGTATGAGTATAAACTTGAAGGAGGATTCCAAGAGCAATTCTTGGAAGACTAGAAATGGGTAATGAGTATGTTGAATTTCATTCAATGCAGCCTTGTTGTTCTGATTCGATTGATTGAGTTCAATTCGATGGTCTGCTTCAATTTCCATAGCTTTTGGCAACATGAGCAATGAACTTAATGGAAAAGAAATAGTCAGCGCAATTAATCCAACGAAAAGCAATCTCAAAAAGGAAGCTAACCGCAATTTGGAAGATTTCGTTTTAAGGCTATTCCAAACACCTGCCTTTACTGGTATTTCGGGAGTGACAATCTCCACTTTTTCCTCAGCCAAGGGTTTAGAAAGTAGCGTAATCAAAGCAATCCTAATAATTGAAAACTGAATAAAACCAAAGAACAAGGCAAACGGAACAGCTGCAAGCCAGCTGCCGAATAGCATCATTCCCATGAAACCGTTTGCGAGAAGGGACATTCCAACAACAATAAAAAAAGCTGTTGTGGCTGTTTTATAGGCTGCCTTCTCAAGAACAGAAACTTGGTCGAAGATTCGAATATCCAGTCCAAGAACGTTGATCATTACGCCTCTGTATTGGTATCGTTGGACTCCTTATAAAACTTTACAGGCTGATCGTCTATTTCTTTCATCTTTTCTGAAGACCAAATGCCAACAACCTTCTTGCTCAATGCTGCTTGTGCTCTTAGTTTTTCCTCCTTTTCTAATCTATCATTTTCAACCTCAAGGTAATTAACCTTTTCCATAAGCATAATACCTTTCGTGCCCTCATAAATTCTTTCCTCCTTAACAATTCCATTCTTTACTTGCATCCGATAGTTGAAATTTTCCACCATGTAATCATATGGACCTTTGTTCATCATCATTTTGAAAAAGATTGGCCCCATCTCTATAGAAAAAAGCACGAGCATTATTGCAATTCCTAACCAAAAACCTATCTCATGGGCAATAGAAATTCTTTCCAATAACCCGTCGAGTTTTCCTGCCTTTTCGACATTTGTTTCTTTAAGTTCTTTCTCCTGATCTACTAACTTTTGGCTCCTTTGACTCTTAAGGTTTGTAGTTTCGACTGCATGTTTTTGATCATAAGCATCTATTTCTTTTTGCTTTTCATTTTTCAATATTTCCAATTGCTTTGCTCTAGGACCAAATCCAGCATTACCCGACCTACCTTGCATTTGGTCGATGTATTCTTGTTCGGCAGCCTTTTGGCGTTCAACAAGAATATTTCTATCTTCTTCAATCTTGAAGACATCAGCGTCAATTATTGCAATCTGTTCCTTATACTTCTGATAGGTGTTCTTGTTAAATTCATCCAATTGCTCTTGCTGTTTTGAATGCAATTTCACATCAATTTCTGATTTGAGCATTTCCAGCTCTAGTGGTTTTGAAATAGTAAATCCAAGAATAAGTGCAATCAATAATCTAGGAACAGCCTGACCAAGTTCTTTCCAAGTCATTTTGTCTGTACCATCACCTTTCCCCGTGCTCGAGACAATAAACCGGTCCATATTAAAAATTAACAAGCCCCAAACTATCCCGGCAACAGCAAAAAGCATCTGCATATTAAAAGATAAATGCATTTCCCCCGCCATTCCCTTGGGCCCAAATGCCGTCTTAAATGCAACATAACCTGCGAAAGTGGCTAACACGCCGGTGCTTAATACAATACCTCCGATACCGGCATATTTTACACGATCTTGTTTCGGTGATTTCATTAAGAAGTATTTATCTGCGCCTGCGCACCACCACAAAAACTTAGTGAACCCTGAAACTTTGTCAAATGGATAGCTATTCTCAAAAGCCATAATTGTATTTAATTTATTAGTTGAAGAATTGATTCATTGGTGATGCCTTCGTTTATTTCACCTGAGGCAATAAGTTGATTGATTGACTTGCGGATTTCCGGAATCAAAATATTCGTGTCGAATTGAGGATTGACGTTGGTTAATTTAACTTCAACATTCAAGTCATTCACTAAAATGTTTGGCGTGGCAAGCTGCGCATTTGGTATGTTCTCTGAAAAACCAAATGAGGAAACTTCTCCTTGAGGGATTTCAACATTTAATTTAATCTCCTCGAGTCGAAGTAGTCTAACATTCATTTGAACGCGTTCTGATTTTATCCAAGGGAAGCTTGAATTAATCAAATACAATGTAATGTGCTGATTCCGATAATTCGCAATGTTTGTGAATTCATCAACTGGCCTTCGAACAAATAATCTTTTGTACCTGTACTTCCTTGTTTTTTTTCTAAAAATCCAAAGGAAACTATTTAAGAACTTGTACTTCGAGCCATCGACTACCTGTTTGCTTGAATCTGTAACTATAGGCAGAATAACCCTTTTGTTCCCGTTCACATACCTCACAATAACCCAACGCGCCTCGGGAAAATTCCATTGAAGCGTGAATTTCTGTTCATGATAGAACTGATTATTATTGTCTTTGAAGTGGAACATGGCTAGGTTGTACAAGTATAGTAAATCTTAACGAAATATTACATTATTTTTACCCATCATGTTTTAACACAAAATTAATTTGAATTATTTTCAATTCTTAGTGTCAATATCTACCCCATCATTCAGCCCCCTAATGATCATTAACATTTATAACTGTATATTCTCAAACGACTTCGAACATGAAAACAAATAAAAACTTGAGACAAGTTATTTTCATTGCAGCGCTTGCCTCCTTGCCCTTTGCTTCTATTGGTCAGAGCTGCCTTTACAAAAACCCACTTTGCTTCTACAACACCGATGTGTTGAGTTATCTGAAAATTCTTCATCAGAACCAGCAATACGATAAGATGACTCCATTCTTTTATGGTCCGTTTGTGGCTAAATTGAGAAGAACTGAATTCATTTCCCAGCTGTCCGAGCAAGACTTTGGCTATGCCATGAAGCGCGTCGGCGTGAAAGAGGAAAGCGCAGGACACTGGTCACTCACTTACCAGCGAACCATTATGGGAACGAATAACAACTTCAAGATTAAGTGTGCCTTGGTGAACGATACCTGTCGTATTTACTTGGATGATAAAGCTTGGAAAGAGATCTTTCAGTAATCAGGCTTTTCGACAGAGGATATATTCTTGCCAGAACAACGTTGATTTTTCAAACTCTTCTTTTTCTTGTCCTTCGTATGGAAATGAGAGTGAATAGGCTCCAGGGAAGGCTGTGACAACCACGGATTCGCCATTGATTTTTTCCACAATAACGCAAAACTCATAAGCAGGCTGCAGTTCCTGCAACACAGCCACTTCCATTTGAAATCCGTTTCGAGTTTCTACAATTGTATTTTCCGGAAGCACTGCACTGCGGAGAATAATACCTGAATTACCAACAGCTTCTGCCATGTGAAAGATAAGGGCTTCTCTGTTTCCAGTTTGAGCAATCGTTTCTGAAGGCTCACAGCTATTGATGTATTGAAGCAATTCAGATGGATTAGCGAAGACCTCTGTAAAAAATACACTCCCTGCTGATTTCGAATCTCCGAAGTGTAAAGCCAAATGCTTTTCCGACTTCTCGGTTAGCTTAATCATTCTTGAAGTATAAATTCAACTTCTTCCAAACCTTCTTCGCAATGTGCGGGAATAAGTATGACAGTAGTGATATCGCAATTGCAATGAAAACTATTGACAGAAGAGCATAGAACAAGTTGCTTTCCAATCCAGTGTAGTCTCTCACTTGCTCGGCTGTATCCAAAATTGGTTCAATTGCAGATATTGAAGAAATGACTGAAATGATTCCTAACAATGCGGCTTGTCTCTTTTCTTGTTCTTCCTGAATGTTGGCTGCTAAGGAATTTAACCTCTTTTCAAATTGCTTTATCTCGTTCTCAATTCCCAGGGCAGCTCTCATCTTCGAGTAAATCAAATTCGGCAGAAAATCGAACGAGATGTGGCTATAATTGTAATCGTTTATAAAATCTTCGAATCTACTTTTATATTTAACCGCATCTTCCTTGAATTTCGAGTTAAACCGAAAGACGTTGTATTTGATGTAGAGGTTGAAGAGGTAGATAGAGAAATATATATTGTTATAGGATGAAAAGTTATTTCGATGAATTTCACCGTTGGAATAGAATAAATCATGACCAATAACTGTGTAAGAATCCAAAAGAGCCAATGCCGTGCTCGAATTAAAAGCACTAACCTTGTTATTCATTATCTCATCGTAGTATTCATAAGAAGGAGTGTCATAATTCTTGGCAGAGACACTTCCCAATTTAGAAGCAGTCCCAAGCTCGAATAACAACTCATTACGATCGTAATTTTCGACATTCGTCTCATCCACACTGAAAGCGGAGTATATCTTAAACTTTGAACCGCTGTAATCATCAGAATCAACTTTATTCTCTTCTGATGTGCGAAGTGATTTACCTCCAAGGACATGCTTGGATATCCACATATGCAACGGAATATTCTCACCTTCAACTTGCGTTGAAAAGAATCGCAAACAATATGTCAAATCTGAAATTTCTTGAAAATTCCAGGAATCTACCATAACTGTCATTGCAAAAATACCGATGTTGTTTTCAAACAACTTCAATTCCAAATGTGATATTTCAGCAACTATTTCTTTCTCTCGCTTTTCTATCACTCCTGATTTTTCGATTGTCTCAAATTTCTTAAAAAGAATTTTGGAACTTAAACCCTTTTCATAAGTTCTCGTCGCATTCTTAGCAGTCCGAGTAAGCATAAGTTCATTGAACTCTTTGTAATACTTATCTCTGTAAAACTGTGCGTTTTTGAAATCTATAACAGGAACAACAGTGTAGCCTAAACTTGACTCCAAATTCTGTTGAAACTTTTTATCGTAATCAAATATGCCAACAACTTTGATGATGGCACCTTCAATTTTAGGGTATATTATTTGGCTCATAATTTCTATTTTATAATCTGCTTAATTTGAAAAATAAAACCAAACCGCTTTATCTTGAGAAGATTAATTGGATAGATCAATACTTAATAAAAAACTTTCTAAAAGTAATAAAAAAATTATCCAACCGAATTGAAAAAGGAAAAGAGAGGAAAAGGGAAATTGGAACATCATTATTCATACTGCGTAATTTACACTTCGTAATTCCTCCCGATAGCTATCGGGATGCGCAATTGGAAAACCGAAGATTTTATTCCTACTACGTAATTCCTATTACATAATTGGAACTTCGTAATTCCTATTGCATAATTCCTACTTCGTAATTGGAACTGCGTTGTTTAAAATCAGTCGAAGACATTCGCGAAGCATTCCTCGAAGAGATTCGTTACTTCGTAACATTCGTGGCTGCGCCACATTACTTCTGTCTGAAGTACAACCTCACCGGAACCCCCGTCAATCGGAAATTCTCGCGGAGCTTGTTTTCAAGGAAACGTTGATAAGAAGACACAACGTTTTGAGGAGTGTTGCAGAAAAATGCAATAGCCGGACTCTTCGTTGGAAGCTGGGTGATGTACTTAATCTTTACTTCCTTGCCCTTTACAACCGGTGGCGGATAGGCTTGAATAATTGGAAGCATAATATCGTTCAACTTAGATGTTGAGAAGTGCTGCAAGCGATTCTCATAAACTTCCAAAGCTGCTTCCAACGCTTTCAAAATACGCTGCTTGGTAATGTTCGATGTGAAGATGATCGGAACGTCGGTAAACGGAGCAATGCGC
>Ga0164295_10000112_pt1 | contig 67403 bp, 65 predicted proteins | sample GEODES006metaG_FD_111798 | JGI IMG/M metagenome (GOLD analysis project Ga0164295, IMG submission 111798) | Oligotrophic lake water microbial communities from Sparkling Lake, Wisconsin, USA - GEODES006 metaG | ecosystem: Environmental > Aquatic > Freshwater > Lake | place: USA: Sparkling Lake...
CACGGTCGGGTCGGATGAGCTTCACATGGTCGTCGGCATCGACTGAGACCTCGAGGCCACACATGCACTCGCACAGCGGGCATTGGCGCAGGTACACCCGGGTGCCGTCAGGCTCGGTGCGGTGCAGGCGGCCGATGATGCGCGTCGGTGCGTCGACATGGACTTCCATGGTCATCCCCCCGGATGGTTCTTCGATGAGCTGATCGTAGTTCTCGGCGGTCGCTGGTCGGAGAGCGCTGTCACACCCGATGAGCACACTTGGTCCATGGAGAATCCCCGTTCCCTTCCCGCCGACCTCGCCGGCACTGTTCCCGGCAGGTCATTCACCTTCGACTGCGATCAGTGCGTCATGCAACACACCGACGCCTGTTCCGACTGTGTGGTCACCTTCATCTGCTCCCGTGAGCCCGGCGATGCCCTCGTGGTCGATGTCGGCGAATACCGGGCCCTGCGCATGCTCTCCGAGTCAGGTCTGGTCCCCGAACTGCGACATCGCCGCCGCATCGGCTGAACCCGCTGTTGTCTGCGACGATGGGGGTGTGTTCCCATCTGCCACTGTGTCCGTCGAGCACCTGCGCGAAGTCGGCCTTGGAGCGGGACTGGTCGCACTCGGCGTCACCGGCGTCGAGCCGCTGATCGAGGCTCGTTCGGCGTTACATGAGCGCCGTGCCCTCGGGCTCAACGGCACGATGCAGTTCACCTATCGCAACCCCGATCGATCCACCGAGCCGCGTGCGCTTCTCGAAGGAGCAGCATCGCTCGTGGTGGGGGCCTGGCCGTATCCCGGAGGGGATCATCAGCAGGCGGAGAATCCGGACGATCACACCGCGGCGGCGAACGGGCGGGTCGCCCGGTATGCCACTCGTGACCATTACGCCGACCTGCGCGAGGCACTGGCCCGGGTGGCCGCTGAACTCGAAGGCGCCGGCCATCGCGCTCGCATCGTGGCCGACGACAACGCGCTGGTCGATCGAGCAGCAGCGCATCGTGCCGGCATCGGCTGGTTCGGGAAGAACTCCAACATCCTCGTGCCCGGTCATGGAAGCTGGGTACTGCTGGGGTCGGTCGTGACCGACGCGGTTCTCACTGAGTCATCACCGGTGGCCGACGGCTGCGGAACCTGTCGGCGCTGCATCGACGCATGTCCCACCGGCGCCATCGTGGCGCCGGGAGTGGTTGATGCGCGCCGCTGCCTCGCGTGGTTGGTGCAGGCCGAGGGTTCCATTCCCGAGGAGTTCCGCGTCGCCCTCGGTGATCGCATCTACGGATGCGACGACTGTCAGGAGGTCTGCCCGCCGAGTCGACGCCCACCAGAGGCTGCGGTCGTCGCCGACGCAACTGGTTCGCAGGTCGACCTTCTCGGGTTACTCGCCTCCGATGACGAGCAACTGCTTGCCCGTCATGGTCGCTGGTATATCGCCCGACGAGATCCCCGCCACCTGCGCCGTAATGCCATCGTCGCGCTGGGTAATGTCGCCGAACCGAGCGATTCGAGCGTGCGTTCATCGCTCGGGGAGTACGCACTCTCGGACGACCTCATGCTTTCCGAACACGCCCGGTGGGCGCTCGATCGTCTGGATCTTCGAAGCGACTCGGGGCTGGATCGATGAAGCATCTGCTCGTCACCAACGACTTCCCTCCGAAGGTGGGTGGCATCCAGTCCTACCTCTGGGAACTCTGGCGACGATTGCCTCCCGAGACCACCACTGTGCTCACCACGCCACGTGCTGGTGATCGAGCTTTCGATGCTTCCCAACCGATCCGGGTGGAACGCGACCGAGCCCGCGTGCTCCTTCCGACTCGCGCATTGGTTCGCCGGATCGATGCGCTCGCCGCCGAGGTCGATGCTGATCTCGTGCTGCTCGACCCAGCGCTGCCGCTCGGGCACCTCGGTCCGCGTCTTGAGCGTCCCTACGGGGTGGTCCTTCACGGGGCGGAGATAACGGTGCCGGGTCGACTGCCCGGCACTCGTCAGCTGCTCGCCGGGGTGCTTCGGGACGCAAAGATCGTGATTGCCGCCGGCGGATATCCCGCAGCCGAGGCTGAGCGAGCGGCAGGTCGAGCTCTGCCCACGGTGATCATCCCGCCGGGCGTCGACCCCGATCGGTTCTGTCCGCTTGCCGGTGAGCACCGGGCCGCCGTTCGTGATCGCCTCGGCCTGGCGCCGGGCACCTTCGCGGTTCTCGGTCTCAGCCGCCTCGTGCCCCGCAAGGGGTTCGACACGCTCATCGATGCCGCCGCGCTGCTCGCTCCCGCCAACCCCCACCTGCAGATCCTCATCGCTGGTTCCGGCCGTGATCGCCGTCGCCTCGAACGACGGGCCGAGCAGCGATCAAGTCCGGTGCGTTTCCTCGGGCGGGTCCCCGACGATGAACTGGCCGAACTCCATGGTGCTGTTGACCTCTTCGCCATGTTGTGCCGGGATCGTTGGGGTGGCCTCGAGCAGGAAGGTTTCGGCATCGTGTTCCTCGAGGCCGCCAGTGCTGGCGTGGCCGCGCTCGCAGGACGAAGCGGAGGTTCGGCCGAGGCGGTCCTTGACGGCAGTACCGGACTGGTCATCGATGATCCTCGCGACGTGAGCGCGGTCGCCGCAGCGATTGACAGACTCATGAATGATCCGCGGCGCCGCGCCGCGCTCGGGTATGCCGCTCGTGAGCGCGTGCTCAATGGGTTCACCTACGACCAACTCGCCCAACAACTGCAGACGGCGCTCGATCAGCAAGGAGATCAGTGATGAACGATCCCGACCACACGAACCCGTCAGGTGGCACCGACCCGGCGGTCGGCGGCGGCATCGTTGCGCTCACTCTGCTCGGCACCGTGGTGTTCGTACTTGCCGGTGTACTCGCGGCGATCTTCATGGGCGGGTTCATGGTGGCGTACGTCTCCATCTCGCTGCTCGAGTTCGCGTTCGGCATGCTCGTGTTCGCTCTGGCATTCCTGCGGGCCGTCGACCGGAGTCGCAGCGAGACCATCGGTGTCGGTGGTCTCTTCTTCGGCGCTGGCAGTGCGCCACGCACTGTTCGCGTCCGTCTGATTGGTTCGCTCGTTGTGCAGACCGTGGCATCGATCGCAATCGCGTCCACGCACCTCTACACCGCGCTGGCCTTCGGTGTTCTGGCCCCGATGTGGTCGCTCGGTCTCACCGGATTATGGGTCGCGGCCTATGGCTCGTTCCCGCCTCGGGAGTTCGATCCGCGTCTCGATCGGGGCAGCGGGCGCAGGGCGAAGGGTCCCGGACCCACTGATCCCACGGAGTAGGGTCGCAGCCGTCGAGCAGGGTGCTCGTAGGGAGGGTCCGATGTCGGAACAGGCCAAGGAACGGATCACGATCGAGGCAACAATCGACCGGTGCTTCGCCACCCTTGTCGACTTCGCCTCCTACCCCGAATGGGCGGGAGACCTCAAAGAGGTCCATGTGGTCGAGTCCGATGCCAGTGGTCAAGCCACTGTTGTCGAATTCCGTGCCGCCGCCATGGGCCGCAGCACCACATATCAGCTGGCCTATGACTACTCCGCGGCGCCGGGCCGCCTCAGTTGGAGCCTCGTCACCGGTGATCTGCCCCGTGAACTCGATGGCGCGTATGTCCTGACCCCAGCTGCCGACGGCTCATCAGCCACCGATGTCGAATACGAACTTGCGGTCGATCTGGTTTACCCGATTCCCGGGTTCGTCAAGCGTCGGGCCGAGGGCCGCATCATCAAGACTGCGCTCTCAGAGCTGAAGGCCCGGGTTGAGGGTTCGCCCCGACCGGTCGACGAGGACTGAACACTCCGGGTCCTACGCCGTTGGAGGGTTCTCGCACAGATCTGCCGGACTCCGAGCGTTTGGGTTGATCGCGACGTACAGTCGAAATCACAACCGAATCTTCAGGAGGCGCCATGCCCGTGATCACCGAGACCGCCATCAGGGAACTCGCTGCATTTCGAAGTTCAGGTTCCCCTGTCGTGAGTTGTTATCTCGACGTAGATGGCCGGCGTCAGGTCCGCCCTCAGGATTACGAACATCGGCTGGACTCGTTGTTCCGTGACCTCTCCGGATCGGAGAACCTCGTTGCATCTCGGGCGGACCTCGACGTGATCTCGAACTACGTCCGCGGCGGATTCGACAGATCGGGAGTCCGTGGTCTCGCCATGTTCTCGTGCGTGGAGAAGCAGTTCTGGCAGGTGCTTGCGTTGCCGGTACCCGTCTCGAACCATGTCGCGCTCAACCATGCGCCAGCGGTCGAACCGCTCGAGCAGTTGGTGCATGAGCTCGAGCCATTGGGGATCCTCCTCGTCGATAAGCAACGAGCGCGGATGTTCGTATTCCAGTTCGGCGAACTCATCGAACGGGCCGAACTGTTCGAGGCGCTGCCGCGCGAGTACGACACCCGTGACGAAGCAAGTCGTGGGGCTCGCGAACGCGAGCAGCACCACACCGATGCACTTGTCGCTCAGCATCTGCGTCATTCGGTCGAGGTCGCGTTCCGGCATTTCCAGGAGCGTGGGTTCGCTCATCTCACGGTGGGAGGCACTGATGACGTCTATGCAGCAACGGTCGCTTCGCTGCATCCCTATCTCCGTGAGCGTCTGACTGCTCGAATCCCGCTCGTTGTGGGTGCAACCGATAAGGAGATCTGCACCGCCGCCCTCGATGTCGAGCATCGACTCGAACTCGAGAAGGAGGCACGGCTGGTCGGTCGTCTCCGGGATTCCATCGGCACTCACTCCAAGGGCGTTGCCGGCCTCCTCGACACGATCGCCGCGATCAACGACCGTCGGGTGGCCACACTGCTGGTCTCGCAGGGATTCGCCGAGTCGGGCTGGCGCTGCCCATCCTGTGGAGCCCTCGCCCGCAAGGGTCCGAACTGTGCCGTCGACGGTGTCGGGATGACTCATCATGACGACATCGTCCACGAGATCGTCGATACCGCCCTGCGTACCGGCTGCGCGATCGAGGTTTGCGTCGGAAGCGCCGATCTCGATGTCATGGGTCGCATCGGGGCACTGCTGCGGTACTAGCCACCTGCGATCTGTAGCGTCTCACCAGTGACCGAACTCCGACTCGGGATCGACGTCGGTGGGACCAAGATCCTCGGTGTCGTCCTTGATCCAACTGATCCCCGGGAACCGGTTGCGGTTCGCCGTTCCTCCACGCCTGCGAACTTCGACGACGTTGTCAATGCACTTCGTGATGTCATCGAACTCCTGCGGGCCGACGCCAGCCAGCGTGGTGACACCGTGTCCTCGATCGGTATCGGGGTACCCGGCGTCGTCGATCGCGACGGCGTGCTGCGTGGCGCACCCAATCTTCTCAGTGCCGTTGATGCGCCGCTCCGGGATCGTGTGGAGCAAGCCGTGGGTTCACCGGTGCTCATCGAGAACGACGCCAACTGTGCGCTCTGGGCGGAGGCCGAGTTGGGTGCAGGCCGGGGTGCTTCGGACATCGTGATGGTTGCTCTCGGAACCGGGATCGGCGGGGCAGTGATGGTCGACGGTCGACTGCGGGTCGGCGCGCACGGATTCGCGGGCGAACCCGGCCATATGGTGGTCAGCCGCGATGGCGTTCTGTGTCCTTGTGGGCGGCGCGGCTGCTGGGAGCGCTACGCATCTGGCGCCGGACTCGCATGGCTGGCCCAACAGGCGGTGGGTCCGGCAGGGGAGAGGAGCGGAGCCAATCGCATTGTGGAGCTCGCCGGTGGAGATCCATTGGCGATCCGGGGGGAGCACGTGACCACTGCAGCCGACGAGGGTGACGACATTGCGCGTGCGGTGTTCGAGGAGTTCGCCCGATGGGTGGCAGTCGGTATCGGTTCGCTCATGAACATCCTCGATCCTGACCTGGTGATCATCGGTGGCGGCCTGATCGATCACTCGCGTCACTATCTCGAGCGTGTCCGTGACCTGCTTGCCGCCGAGGTTCTCGGTGCTGGCGCCCATCGGCCCATCCCCATCGCCGCCGCATCGCTGGGACCGATGGCCGGAGCAATCGGTGCTGCTCTGCTGGCGGCCACCCCGCATCGTCTGAGATAGGTCCGGGGAGCCTGCGGCGAACCGGTACCGTGGAGCGAATGGAGTTCCGCCGCATCACGTCGCTTCCCCCGTACGTCTTCACCATCATCGATGGGCTCAAGATCGAGGCTCGACGAGCAGGGGAGGATGTCATCGATCTGGGGTTCGGGAATCCCGACCTCCCGTCGCCTGATATTGCAGTCGAAAAACTGTCCGAAGCGGCGCACAACACCCGGAACCATCGTTATTCGGCCAGTCGGGGCATCCCAAAGCTCCGAGAGGCCATTGCTGGCTATTACAAGCATCGATTCGACGTCGATCTGGACCCGGATACCGAGGTCATCAACACCATCGGAGCGAAGGAGGGGTTCTCACATCTCATGTGGACCCTGCTCCAGCCTGGTGATGCGGCGCTCGTGCCGTCTCCGTCGTACCCGATCCATATCTACGGACCACTCTTCGCCGGTGCCGACATTCGTGAAGTTCCTCTCGGCACGGGCACGGATTTCTTCGACAATCTGCGTGAGGCATGGGAGTACTCCTGGCCCAAGCCACGGGTCATCGTGATGTCGTTTCCGCACAACCCCACGACCACATGCGTGGATCTTGATTTCATGCAGAAGGTGGTTGATTTCGCCCGTGAGCGCGATGTCGTCATCGTGCATGACAATGCATATGCCGATCTGGGTTTCGACGGCTACCGCCCGCCCTCGATCCTCCAGGCCGAGGGGGCCAAGGAAGTTGCCGTCGAGCTGTACTCGATGACCAAGTCCTTCTCGATGGCGGGTTGGCGAGTCGCATTCATGCTCGGGCGCGCCGACGTGATCGCCGCATTGGCCAAGCTCAAGAGTTACCTCGATTACGGCACGTTCCAGCCCATCCAGATCGCGGCCACGGTCACGCTCAACGAGGCCGCTGATTTCCCGCTCGAGGTCAACGAGATCTACCAGACCCGTCGCGACTCCCTGTGTGGGGGCCTGCATCGGATCGGCTGGGATATCGAACCACCCAAGGGAACCATGTTCGTGTGGGCGCCGATTCCCGAGGCCTACAGCGAGATGGGCTCCATCGAGTTCGCCTCGATGCTGGTGAAGGAGGCCCATGTGGCGGTCTCACCCGGTGTCGGGTTCGGCCCCGGTGGCGATGGCTTCGTGCGGTTCGCCCTCATCGAGAACGAGCAGCGCACCCAGCAGGCAGTCCGCAACCTCCGCAGGGTCCTCACCCGTCTCGAATCACGCTGAACCGTCGGCGAGCGTTCTCGCCTTCGTCGCCCGGTGGAAACACGGTGTTCACCAGCGTTTCGTATCGTTCCGGCCATGAAGACCACTTACATCCTTCGAGTCTGGATGCCGGATCGACCCGGAGCACTCGGTGCGCTGGCGAGTCGGATCGGCGCAGTCGGCGGCGATGTTGCCGGTATCGACATTCTCGAACGAGGTGCGGGGCGGGTCATCGATGAGCTCGTGGTTGAACTCCCCGGTGATGACGAGGCGCTCGTCGACCTGTTGGTGGCCGAGATTCATCAGGTGGATGGTGTGGACGTCGAGAGCATCCGACTCGCCGAGGTCACACTTCGGGATCCGCGGCTTGACGCCCTTGAAACTGCCGCAATGCTCGTTGGTGCGCCCACTGCCGATGACGCTGTCGTCGAATTGTGCGCGCATGCGGTCCGAACCGTGGGCGCGGTATGGGGAGCAATTGTTGATCTCGAATCCGGTGAGGTCGTCACCTCGGAGGGTGAATCACCGAGTTCGGGTTGGCTGGCAGCGTTCGTGGCTGGCAGCCAGAGTTCGGCGCGGGTGGCTGGTGGTGACACCGGTCCCGGTGATGTGGTCTGGGCGCCGCTTCCGGCTGCCGGCTACGCACTCGTTCTCGGGCGCAATGGGGAGGCCTATCGGGCTCGTGAGCGGAGGCAGGCCGCGGCACTTGCCCGAATCGTTGATGCCAGGTTTCGCGATCTGAAAATCGTTTCCTCACGCCTTGCTCACCCATCGATGGGTTGGTGATCGCAGGAATGGCTCAGGCCCAGTAGCGGCTTCGCTCCACTGCTCGTGACCACTGGGCGTGCAGCGCATCGGCCGCGGTCCTGTCCTCGGCGGGACGAAGGACGGCATCTAGAGACCAGTTTGCGCTGATGTCGTCGAGTGATTGCCAGAAACCCTCGGCCAGTCCGGCGAGGTAGGCGGCACCCAGCGCAGTGGTCTCGGCCACCAGCGGCCGTTGGACCTCGACACCGAGTTGATCGGCTTGGAGTTGCAGGACGAGGTCGGTTGCCGCGCCGCCGTCGGCGCGCAGTGTCGTGATTCGCTGGCCCGACGAAGCGGACATGACCTCGACCACATCGCGGGTCTGCAGCGCCATGGCGTCGAGCGTGGCCCGGGCGAGATGAGCACGAGTTGTGCCGCGTGTGATCCCGAGAATCGCACCGCGTGCGTGAGGGTCCCACCACGGGCTTCCGAGTCCGGTGAACGCTGGCACGACCACCACACCGTCGCTGTCGGGCACGCCAGATGCAAGATCGGAAATTTCCGGCGCGGATCCGATGATGCGTAATTCATCGCGCAGCCACTGCACCGCCGCACCGGTGACGAAGATCGCGCCCTCGTAGGCATAGGTGATTGTTTCGGGTGAACCTGTCTCCGTGGGAAGAGACCAAGCGATCGTCGTGAGCAACCCGTCGACTGGCTCGGGGCAACTGGTGCCGACGTTCATGAGAACGAACGAACCGGTGCCGTAGGTGTTCTTGGCCATACCCGGCTCGAAGCACGCCTGGCCGAACATGGCTGCCTGCTGATCACCGGCGATGCCGCTGATCGGGATATCTGCCCCCAGCGGACACGACGATGTCGTGGTGCCGAACCGGCCGCTCGAGGGCAGCACCTCGGGAAGGAGATGCATCGGCACTCCGAGGAGATCGCACAGCTGTGGTGACCACTGCCCGTCGATGATGTCGTAGAGCATGGTTCGTGACGCGTTACTGGGGTCGGTGGCATGCACTGCACCATCGGTGAGTTTCCACAGCAACCAAGTGTCGATCGTGCCGGCAGCGACCGCGGGTCCCGGATCCACGCCGCCCTCGGTGAGCAACCAGCTGAGCTTCGTTCCGGAGAAGTACGGGTCAAGTACGAGTCCAGTCCGTGACCGGACGAGTTCGAGCGCCCCTTTGGCTTCGAGTTCTTCGCAACGTTGCGCCGTGCGCCGGTCCTGCCACACGATCGCCCGGTGGAGGGGGCGGTGGGTGGTTCGATCCCACACAACGATGGTCTCGCGTTGATCGGTGATGCCGATGGCGGCGATGCTCTCTCCCAGACGATCGAGTTCAGCCGCCACCTCGGTCATCACGTCGAGAAACGCCGACCAGATCTCGTCGGCATCGTGCTCGACCCACCCGGGCTGCGGGAAGTACTGGGGGAATTCCCGGTAGGCAGCGGCGACGGGAAGCCCCGCATGATCGAATGCGATGACGCGAACGCCTGTGGTTCCGGCATCAAGAGCAATCACGACTGACATGGGTGGAAAGGCTATGTCGGAGGCGCCGCCCGCGCCGGCGAGGCAGACTGTTGGTATGAGCATCGACTTCAGCCTCTCCCCCGAACTCGAAGACATCCGGATGCGCGTGCGCTCCTTCATCGCCGATGTCGTCACGCCCACCGAGGCGCGTCTCGAAGTTGACCATGTCGCGGAGACTGATCGTCGGGCGTATGTGACCGAACTCATCGAGCTGCGCCGGCAGGCCCAGGAACTCGGACTCTGGCTGCCCCACATGCCGGTCGAATGGGGCGGCATGGGCCTCGGACATGTGGAACTCGCGATGGTGCAGGCCGAGTCCGGGCGGACACGACTCGGTCCGTGGGTGCTGAATTGTCAGGCTCCCGATGAGGGCAACATGCACACGTTGCTGCACTGGGGTACCGATGAGCAGAAGGAGAAGTACCTCCGGCCGCTGTGTGAGGGTCGTCTGTGGTCCTGCTTCGCCATGACCGAACCAGAGGTAGCTGGCTCCGACCCCACGCTGATCCGTACCAACGCCGTGCAGGACGGCGAGGAATGGATCGCCAACGGCCACAAGTGGTTCATCTCCAACGCCCATCGCGCCAACTTCGCAATCCTCGTGGCTCGTACCGAGGACGACCCTGACCTTCCCCAAGCTGCGAACACCGCGTTCATCGTCGATATCCCCTCGGAGGGCTGGATCGAGGTGCGCCAGATCGAAACCATGCACGGCTCCACCGGACATTCCGAGATCCGCATCGAGGATCTGCGCATCCCGGCGGCCAACATGCTCGGCGGCCGCGGTCAGGGACATCGTCTCGGGCAGTACCGCCTCGGCCCGGCGCGTCTCGCCCACTGCATGCGTTGGATCGCCCAGGCCGAAGTGGCCCTCGACATGATGGTCGACCGTTCGCTCTCGCGGTTTTCGCATGGTTCGATCCTCGCCGAGAAGCAGGGTGTCCAGTGGCTGATCGCTGACTCGGCGATGGAGCTGTATCAGTGCAAGCTCATGGTGCTGCACGCCGCGTACAAGATTGATCGGGGCGAGGACTTCACGGCCGAGGTGTCGATGGCCAAGCATTTCGTGGCCAATTCGCTGAATCGGATCATCGATCGTTCGATCCAGGTGCACGGGGCTCTCGGGTATTCCACCGACACGCCGCTCGCGCATATGTATCAGCAGGCCCGGTGGGCGCGATTCGCCGACGGGGCCGACGAGATCCATCAGATGCGCATCGCGCAGCGCACAATCTCGGCGTATCGCGACCATGGCTCGACCAGAGTCGCCACCGGAGATCTGCCGATCTGATCAGAGAAGGTTGATCAGACAAGGTTGACCGGTTCGATGAGCGAGTCGCTCACCGAATCAGCCGGTGGTTCGATGATCGGGAGTTCGACAACGAATCGAGCCCCGATCTCGCCGTCGAAGCGGTCATCGACCCAGACCCGTCCGCCGTGCAGCCGAACGTGTTCATCCACGAGTGCGAGACCGAGACCGACGCCACTGTCGTTAGATCGGTTGCCGCCCTCGGCTCCACGGGAGAACCGATCGAAGATGATGTCGCGTTCCTCGATCGGAACGCCGTTGCCACGGTCTTCGACCGAGACCCGGAGTCGTTCCTCGATCCGTTCAATGGTGATGGCGGTTGCCCCACCGGCGTAGCGCTCCGCATTGTCGAGAAGATTGGCGATCACGCGTCCGAACCGGCGCTTATCGACCCGCACCATGACCTCGCCCACCTCGGGTTCGAAGCGCACCGGCACGCCGCCACCACCGAGTACGCGCACTGCTTGGATGATCATCTCGGCGGCTCGAACATCTTCGAGGTGCAGCTTGATGGCGCCGACGTCGAACCGGGAGATCTCGAGCAGGTCCTCGACGAGCTGCTGCAGGCGATCAACATCAGCAGCGAGGAGAGAAAGCGCGGTCTGGGCTCGCTCGGGGAGTTCGTCACGGGTGTTCTCGAGCACCTCGACCGTGGCGGCAATCGTCATGAGGGGTGACCGCAGCTCATGGCTGACTTCGGAGGCGAACCGGGCATCACGGTCGATCCGATCCTCGAGGGCCTGGGCCATCTCATTGAAAGGATTGGCGATGAGGTCGAGATCACTATCGCCGCCCACGGGGAGCCGGGTGTCGAGCCGCCCACCGGCGATCGCCTCGGCGGCGGTACCCACGTCGAGAAGGGGAGCGAACACCCTGCGACTGGCCCAGTACCCGACGAGTCCGCCGCCAGCAGTGGTGAGCAACGAAGCAATGAACAGCGTGAGAGCGAGCCGGTCGAGGGTGCGCTGAAGATCGGTGATCGGGACCGCCTCGAAGTACCCGCCGGGGAGCGCAGGAACCGGAACTCCGAGAATCAAGGAAGATTTCCCGTTGACACTGGCATGCAGTTTGATGGCGTCGCCTGCTTCGACATCGGACTGCACTGACAGAGGCACGGCATCGATGCCGAAGGACTGTGTATCGGTCGTGTACCAGCGGCCTCGATATTCAAGAGCGGCAGCTGCGCCGTCAGTGAGGGGGATATCGCGGAGCAACTGCTCAATCTCGAGTCTGGTCGGAACTTCGGGGAGCTGCGCCGGGATCCTCGCGGCATCGACGGCGGCGCGTTCGACAGCACTGCGTTCCCGTTGGGCAGTGAGGTTCTCCCGGGTGAGTCCGAACGTGATGGCGGAGAGCAACGATGAGAGAACCGCTGCGCCGAGGGCGAAGGTGACTGTGAGTCGGGTACGGAGGCCGAATCGGCGTCGAACCGGGACGATGATCCGGGTACGACGGCGCGGCCGGGTTCGGGCCTGGACGGGGCGAATCTCGGGATTGACGGAGTTCACGGTTGGAGCTTGTAACCCAGACCGCGCACTGTGATGACATGGCGCGGGTTGGCAGGGTCGAGTTCGACCTTCATGCGGAGACGCCGCACGTGGACGTCGACGAGGCGGCCGTCGCCGAAGTAGCCGTAGCTCCAGATCTTCTCGAGGAGACTCTCGCGGCTGAAGATCCGACCGGGTGCTGAAGCGAGTTCCACCAGCAATCGGAACTCGGTCTTGGTGAGATGAAGTTCCACCCCCGCGCGCAGGACGACCCCCTCGTCGGGCACGATCTCGAGATCACCGAAGCGGAGATGGGTGACCCCGACCTCGGCGGGTCGAGCCCGACGCAGGAGTGCACGGATACGTGCGGAGAGTTCCTTCGGGGCGAAGGGTTTGGTGAGGTAATCATCGGCGCCGGCCTCGAGCCCTGCGACCACATCGTGGGTATCGGCCCGTGCAGTGACCATGACGATCGGAACATCGCTGACGCGCCGGATCGAGCGGCAGACGTCGAAGCCATCGATGCCGGGAAGCATGATGTCGATGAGTACGACGTCGGCGGGTTGACGCGTGAATGCTTGGAGCGCCTCTTCTCCCGTATCGGCCTCCTCGACCTCCCAGCCCTCGTCCTCGAGAGCCATCTTCACCGCAGTGCGGATGCGCTCGTCGTCTTCAACGGTGAGGATGCGGGTTCCCATAAGCGTTCATCTTCCCCGATGGAGGCTCGGTTGGCCGGTCAATTCGGGGTGATTCCTGCCGTGGATCATGCCGAGCCGGCGCCGTGCTCCCGAAGAAGTGGCCGGAGTTGTTCGGCAATGGCCGCCGGGGCAGCGAGGCAGAACCCGAAATCAGGTTCCTCGCCATCGAGACTGGAGACGAGTGCGCCAGCTTCACGGGCGATCAATGCGCCAGCGGCGTAGTCCCAGGGCTGAAGTCCGCGCTCGTAGTACCCATCGACGCGTCCACATGCCACTGAGCAAAGGTCGACCGAAGCTGCGCCCATACGTCGGATGTCACGGATGAGGGGCAGCACCTCAAGGAGCACAGCAGCCTGTCGTCGGCGACGCTCGGGTTCGTAGGAGAACCCTGTGGCGATCAGGGCGTGACCCAATCGGGTTTCGGTCGACGCGGAAATCGGGATTCCATTGCGCTGGGCTCCATCTCCGCGAATGGCGGTGAAGACCTCCCTGTGCAACGGGTCGTGCACGACCCCGACCTCGATGATCCCGTCGACCTCCGCGGCGATTGACACTGCGAATCCGGCATGCGCATAGAGGTAATTGGTGGTTCCGTCGATGGGATCGACGATCCAGCGCACACCGGTCGTACCGGGGCGGTCGGTTCCCTCCTCGCCGAGTATCGAATCTCCGGGTCGGGCAGCGAGGATCGAATCGACGATGAGGCGTTCGGCTGCCTTGTCCATTTCGGTGACCATGTCGGTCCCGGTGGTCTTGGTTTCAACTGTCGTTCGCGCCCGATCGAGGCCGTCGACGAGGACCGCAGCGGCCGCAGCGGCGGTCGTGGTGGCGATGGTGAGAAGTTCTTCCTGAAGTGGGTTCGCGGCCATGGCGAGTTCAGCGAACCCGGGGAGTACCGCGGCTGGCGGTGCGCTGTGCGGCGGATCCGCCCTTGGGGAACCGTCGATCCTCGGCATCGGGGTCGCGCTCTTTGATCGTGCGCCATTCGCCCATGGCGCGCAGCGTCAGGACGACGACCACGGCCGTACCCACCGCCGTGACGACCGCTCCGATGAGGGCGCCGACACCAGTGGCCAACGCAGCCTCCCCCGTGGTCTGCAGATCGACGAATGCGTAGCCGATGAATCCACCGGCAATGCCGGCAATCACAATGGCGGCGAAAGCGATGATTCTCGCCCCGACGGAGGGGAGCGCAGTCTCGAGTTCGCCGGTGGCTGTTGAATCGGGCATCCGCCCATCGTATGGCGCCATCGCCGATGTCACGAAGGCGGTCGGAAGTGGTCATACAGTGGCGTGGATGAAGTCCCTCGTCATCCTGCCGACCTACAACGAGGCCGAGAACATCTTTGAGGTCCTTGATCGCGTGCGTGCGGCGGTACCTGCTGCCGAGGTGCTGGTGGTGGACGACGGCAGTCCCGATGGAACAGCTGGACTGGCTGAGTCGTGGGCGGCCGACCATGGCGGGCAGGTCAGCGTTCTGCGTCGAGCATCGAAATCCGGTCTGGGTTCGGCCTACCGGGCCGGTTTCGCCCACGGACTGGCCAACGGGTTCGATGCGCTCATCGAGATGGATTCCGATCTTCAGCATGACCCGGCGGCGCTTCCCGAACTCATCGCCGCAGTCGTGAACGGCGCTGATCTCGCGATCGGGTCGCGCTATGTCCCGGGCGGTTCCATTCCCAACTGGCCGAAACATCGCGAGTGGCTCTCTCGGGGTGGCAACCGTTACGCAGCCTTCGTTCTCGGACTCCAGGTCCGCGATGCCACCGCCGGATTCCGTTGCTATGCGGCGCCGATGCTCTCCAGAATCGATCTCACGAGCATCACTGCTGATGGATACGGATTCCAGATCGAGATGGCGTACAACGTTGCTGGTCGCGGCGGGCGCATCGTCGAGGTGCCGATCCGGTTCAGCGATCGCCAGCACGGAACTTCGAAGATGTCGGGCAGGATCGTGTTCGAAGCCCTCGGTCTCGTCACTTGGTGGGCACTTCGCGATCGGGTGTTGCGCCGACGTCGGCGGCAACCCGAACCCATCTCGTCCTGACACACTGTCGCCATGCGCGAATGGGTGGTAGGCGGAGCAGTGATCGAGGGGCCGGGCGGTGTGCTGCTCGTGCGCAATCGCCGGCGCGATGGTTCGCATGATTGGAGTCCCCCTGGTGGTGTTATCGACGACGGTGAGTCCGTCATCGACGGACTCACCCGCGAGGTGCTCGAGGAAACCGGTCTCCTCGTGGAACGGTGGTCGGAGGTCGTCTACGAAATCTCTGCTGTTGCTCCCGATATGGGATGGAACCTCCGGGTCGAGGCCCGGGTAGCGATCGATTGGAGCGGTGACCTTGTCATTGATGATCCCGACGGCATCGTGGATCACGCCGAATGGGTCCATCCCGACCGATGCGCCACCCACCTCGTCGGTGGTGCCCGATGGGTGGTTGAGCCGGTGACCGAGTGGTTGGCCGAGCGCTGGCCTGGAACCCGACGGTTCTCCTACAGGGTCGAAGGCATCTACGGCTCCGAAATCACCGTCGTACGCCAGTGAGCGATCGCCGGGTCGCTGAACTTCGCCCGTTCGAACGACCATGCGCCACGATCCTCCATGTCGACATGGATGCGTTCTTCGTGTCGGTCGAACTGCTCGATCGGCCTGATCTGCGCGGCACGCCGGTGGTGGTGGGCGGTGCCGGCGACAGGGGTGTCGTTGCTGCTGCCTCCTATGAAGCAAGAGCTCATGGCGTGCATTCGGCGATGTCATCCGCGATGGCACGTCGGTTGTGCCCGCACGCAGTGTTCCTGCCCGGCCGCCATTGGCGCTACGCGGAGGTGAGCGCTGTAGTCATGGCCATCTTCCGCGACATCACGCCTCTGGTCGAACCTCTCTCGCTCGATGAGGCGTTCCTCGATGTCGCCGGTGCCGGTCGTCGACTCGGGTCTGCTCCCGAAATCGCCGGTCTCCTGCGCTCGAGGGTTCATGATGAGACCGGACTCACGTGCTCGGTCGGCGTGGCGGGTACGAAATTCGTTGCGAAACTTGCTTCCGAGGCTGCCAAGCCGAAGGCATCGACGGCAGGGCCGATATTCGGTACCGGCGTTCACGTCGTTGAGCCGGAGGACACGCTGCGGTTTCTCCGGCCACTGCCCGTCCAGGCGCTTTGGGGGGTTGGGCCGGCCACGCTGGCGAAACTGGGCCGTATGGGAGTGCTTCAGGTCGGCGATCTCGCCGACCTCCCCGTCGAGAATCTTGTCGCCGCCCTCGGACGCAACCAGGGCCGACACCTCCACGCGCTCGCCAATGGCCACGATGAACGCGTCGTCGAATCCGATCGGCGGCTCAAATCCATCGGTCAGGAGGAGACCTTCGCCCGGGATCATCGGAGTCGGACAACCCTCGATCCCGAGCTAGTGGCGTTCTGCGATTCCGTCGCGTCGCGCCTGCGGGCGGCTGGAGTGGTCGCTCGCACGGTGCATCTCAAAGTGAAGTTTGGCGATTTCCACACCATCACGAGGTCACAGACTCTTGATATTCCGATCGATGATGCACCGGCTCTCCTGCGGTCTGCCCGAGGTCTCCTCAAGCAGGTCGATCCTGCCCCTGGTGTGCGACTTCTCGGTGTGTCGGTGAGCGGATTGACCGATCGGGGCTCACGGCAACTGACGCTGGATGAGGCGCTTGATGGACCCGGATGGGAGCAAGCGAGCCGGACCATGGACGAGATCCGAGATCGATTCGGGGCTGGCTCGATCGGCCCGGCAACTGTTTCGGTTCCCGGAGGAGTCCGTCCCAAAGAACGCGGGGCCCAGCAATGGGGCCCGACTGACCCCGGTTCTTGACCTGATTCGGGGTATTCGCTCGCTCATCTCGGGGAACCACGCTCTTCGCGTTGTCCGGCGGGCGGTTCCGTGTGAGAATGGTCTGACTTACTCTCGACCACGAATGGAGGTGCTGTCGGTGCCACTCTCAGAAGAAGAACAGCGGATCCTCAGTGAGATCGAGCAGCAGCTCTATCAGTCTGATCCGGCACTGGCCCGCGACATCGCCGACAGCACCGTCTATACGCATTCCTCGCGAGGGTTGCGTTGGTCGCTCTTGGGTTTCGTGGTCGGCCTCGCCGTGCTCATCCTCACCCTCGGAACCTCGTTCCTTCTGGCGTTCGGCGGATTCCTCATCATGTTGGTCTCAGCTCTGGCAGTCGAACGCAATGCCCGCCGTATCGGTCGGGCCGGGGTGCAGCAGATGACCCAATCGATGAAGAGCGCAGGCCTGCGAGATGCTCTCGGTAATACCGGCACACGGTTCAAGGATCGTCTGCGCCGACCCGAGGACGACTGACCCACAGGTGCAGATCTCCCCATCGGGCGTCGCCCTGGCTGTCGACATCGGTGGAACCAAGTTCGAGGTTGGTCTCGTCTCCGCTGCCGGAGAAGTGATCCTTCGTCGGCGATGCGCAACCCCGGTTGCGGTCAACGCGGAACAGTTGCTGGCGACGCTTCTACAACTCATCGATGACGTGCTCTCCGCACAATCCGAATTGGGAGTCGTCGCCGAGGTTTGTGGCGTCGGGACCGGCGGGCCGATGTCGATGACCGATGATTCGGTTTCGCCGATCAACATCCCAGGTTGGCGGGGGTTCCACTTGCGTCACCGCCTCGCCGCACATACCGGGCTCCCGACAAGCCTTGACAACGATGCGAAGGCGCTCGCCCTCGCTGAAGGATGGTTGGGGTCGGCGGCAGGTGTGAGCAACTACATGGCCATGGTTGTCTCCACCGGGGTCGGCGGTGGCATCGTGCTCGACGGCCGTCTTCTCGACGGCGCCGGCGGCAACGCCGGTCATGTCGGCCATTTCTGTGTCGTGCCCGATGGCCGTCGATGCGGGTGTGGTGCTCTCGGATGCCTCGAGGCCGAAGCTTCGGGAACGTCCATAGCCTCGATCACCGGTGCCCCGGCCGCTGATGCCTCCGCCGAGATCATCGAACGAACCGGTCTGCTCGTCGGTCGGGCTGTTTCGTCGGTGGCCAATCTGTTGGATCTCAAGCTTGTGGTCGTTGCCGGCTCAGTGGCGCTCGGTTTCGGAGCACCGTTCTTCGCCGCTGCACAGGCGGAGATCGACGCTCGTTCCTGCTTGGATTTCTCCGTCGGTACGCGCATCGTGCCGGCGAGTCTCGGCGCTGATGGCCCTTTGATCGGCGCGGCAGCGGTCGGGTTCCGTTCGCTCGGGTCGCTACTGTCGACTCAATGACACCGACGAACCCGACCATGAGCTCGCGCTGGGTCCTCGGAGCGACGATCGCTGTGCTCCGACACCCTTCGCTCTGGGTCACTGCGCTCCGACAGGTTGCGAGACTCGCCGCACCGGGCTGGTGGCGTCGCGCTCCGTTCCTGCCGCTGCCCGACCCGGCGTACCTCCGGTTCCGGCTCGTCACGGCATATGGCGGCGACGGCGCCGAACCCGCCCCCCATGACCTCGTCACGTATCTCCATTGGTGCCGGGCCTGGCCCGAGGTCACATCCGGATCCTGAGATTGGATCGTGGCGAGGGTGCCTGCGCTGATTGCCGCCGAGGATTCAGAACAGGAACAGGTCGCCCGATGCTCGAACCGTGATGTCGCTGATCGAGACCCCCCAGGGTTGATCGATCGCATGGACCACGGCCTCCGCCAGTTGTTCGGGGGTGATCGCCCAGTACTCGATGCTGTCGGGATCTGTTCGTGAGGGCGGGAGTTCGTCGCTCATCGATGCTGCGATGAGTTCGACGTACTGCTCGAAGTTCCGGCCCAGGATCCCCGTGATTCCAGCACCGTTGATGATTCCTGATCCGAGGCCGGTTCCGGGTACGCCGGTGGGACGAACGTTGGTGACCTTGATCCGACCTTGCGACTCGGCGCGCAGGGTATCGGAGAGCACGTTCACCGCCGCTTTGGTGGCGGTGTAAACCGCCGCGCCAACGGTGGCCACGTTGCCGTAGATCGACGAGATGTTGACCACCTGACCCCGTCCCTGCTGGATCATCTGATCGTGAACCGCGGTGATGCCGTTGAGTACTCCCTTGAAATTGATGTCGATGCAGCGATCCCACGCCTCGCGTGCTTGCGCGTGGTCGGCGAAGAACGCCAGTGGCATCGTTCCGGCATTGTTGACGAGTACATCGACCTGTCCGAAATGTTCGACAGTGTGGGCCACCAATACATCCATATCGGAGGAACGCCGGACGTCGGCGATCTGGCCGATGGCGATGCCCCCTGATGCGGAGATTGCGTCGATGGTCGCACTGAGCGCCGCCGTTTCGATGTCGGCACCAACGATGCGGGCGCCTCGTGCGGCGGCGAGTTCGCAGATCTGGCGACCGAAACCCCCTGCGGCACCTGTGACGATGATGACTCTGTCCTTGAGATGGTTGGTCATGCATCGACCGTATCGGTTCGTCGCTGGCGGGAAGGCGAAGGACGGCGAGCGTTAGCCTCCCCTCGTGAACGGTTGGCAGATCGATCGGCAGCGGGGGAGCGCCCGGGGGTTCCATACGTTGGATCCGAACCCGATCGATCGTCGAACTGCTTGGATCTTCGATGTCGATTCGCCGGCGCTCGCGTTGGGCTCCTCGCAGTCGGAGTCCGATGTGGATCGCTCTGTTGCCGAGGCCCTCGGGATCGATGTGTTCCGCAGGCATAGTGGCGGGGGCGCCGTCATGATGAGCCCTGGGTCATGTGTCTGGATCGACATCGTGTTGCCGGTCAGTGATGCGCTCTGGGCTCCGGATGTCTCGTTGGCACCGTTGTGGCTGGGCGAGGTGTGGGCCTCCGCCCTCGCCGGTGTCGGCGCCGTCGATCCCACAGTCCATCGTGGCGCCATGGTGCGTCCGCCGCTGGCCGGGGTGGTGTGTTTTGCCGGCCTCGCTCCAGGTGAGGTCTCGTGCGCTGGGAAGACCGTCGGGGTCTCGCAACGTCGTACCCGCTCGGTCGCGAGATTCCAGACAATCGCGCTGCTCGAATGGGACCGACAGCTTCACGAAACGCTGCTCGCCCCGGGGATTTCGCGGCTTCCCGGAGCGGCGGGCGAGACTTCAGGTGAGGAGCCGCTCGGCGATCCTTGGTCGGTTGATCCCATGACCGGCGTTGGTGCCGACGAACTCATCGAGTCCTTCGTGCGTGAACTCGATCGTCTCAGCTGATCGGGCCGCGGGTCGGTTCGCTATTCGGTCGGTCCGGAGCGGTTCAGTCGGCGAGGATCGCGTCGGCCTCGATCTCGACCTTCCACTCCGGGTTGAGCAGTGCCGCCACCACCACAGTTGAGTTGGCGGGCCTGATTTCGGAGAACACTGCGCCATGGGCCCGGGCCACGGCGTCGAAATCACCGGCGCTGGTCAGGTAGACGCGCGTACGCACAACATCGGCTGGGGTGGCACCGGCCTCAGCGAGTGCGGCGGTGATGATCTCGAGACTACGGGCTGCTTGGGCCTCCGGATCGGGATCGACCGTTCCGTCGGGACGGGCGGGGCCGGTACCCGACACCGAGATGATGTTGCCGATTCGCACTGCGCGGCAGTAGCCGAGCACAGGTTCGAACGGGGAGCCTGATGAGATGTTCTGGCGATCAGTCATTCCCCGAGATTAGGGCCCGGGTGCACGGTCCACGACGTGCAGATGGCTGGTCAGTGGCTGAGAGCGGGTCACGACGTTGAGTCGTCTGAGGAGAATTGCTGAATTGTGGACTTTTTGGAGCCGGCTCGAGGTCGGTTACTCCAGTGGGCCCAGGAGTGTGACCTCGGCCTGAGCTTCAGAGGAAGTAGCGACGCACCCGTCGTATGACTCGCTTGGCAAGTCTGTCGAGAACTCCGGTGCGAGAACGATTGGAGTGCAGCGTGTTCATCGCCGGGAATCCGTCGGTGTTGATCCCGAACGCCTCAAGTACTGGTTGGGTGGTTGAGCCGAACTCGAGCATCGCCTGCTCGTAGTCGATCGCCACGACGTTTGACTCGCCGAGAACTGATCTCCACACGCGAAGAAGTTCCGCCCAATCCACCAACCAACTGTCGTCCTCCATGTACAGACTTGAGGTGGGATCTGCTGACAAGGGGATTTCGTTCCTGCGCATTTGAGCCTGATAGGAGCGCAGGAACGATTGTGGTTCACGTAGGCAGACCGCTACACGGATCTCGCGAGGGGCGAGCAAGGACGCCAGGCGCTCCACCTCATCGGGCTGGCGCAGAAGGAACAAACCCTCATGGGTGAACATCATCGTCTCGGCATCACTCTTGACTGCCGCGGCGACATGCTCCCTGGCTCCGCGCTGCCAGGCTTCCGTCTCCCAGTTCTCAATTTTCTGCTTAGAGACACAGTCATGCTCCGGACGTTGGCTCAGCAACAGCAACTCTGGGTGCATTTGGGCCTTGCGTGCATGCGGGATGAAACTGTCGTGCAAAGTGATGCCGCGGGATGCCTTGAGCATCGAACGATGTTCGTAGATCCACTGTTGAAACGAGGTCGTACCCGTCCTTGGCACGCCGATATGCAGCAGTGCAGTGCTCACCGTTTGAGAGCATTCGCTGGGGTTTGCAACCTCATCAAAGGAAGCCTCAAGCCCCTTTTCTGCCTGAGGAACCGATGGGTCACGGTGAACTTCTCGGTGACCAGTGCGATGTGGACGACGGGCATACGCGCACCTTTGCACGTCGGTGGTGGGAAGGCAAACGGTCACCGCTGATGGCTGGGTGACTCCCCGCAGCAGTTCGGGTGCGCTTGGAGCCGAGTCCGTCTGACGGGACGCGGGCGAGCAGATCGTCGCCGATGTTCTTGACAGAACAGCGTGGTGGCGCAATTGGTTGCGCTTGAGAGACTCGCCTGCCCTCATGTCCTGAGATCCGAGTTCGGGCGCTGGGCCCGGTTTCTGCAGTTGCGCGGCCGGTCATGGAGAGCGGGGTATGACCCGACGAACGAGTATGCGCCCGCGCAGGAACGATGGCGGGAAACGTGCGCCGGAGTTCACCTGGTGCAGAAAGTGTGCTCGGGCATCGTTCTGCCACAGGCCCATATTGAGCAGGACTTCGTTCACGGCGGTGACGGAGCCAGGTCTCAGAGTTGACGGAGCGCGGCGCCAGCGCTCGATGCGCTGTGGATCGTCACCGTCGGCGCTGGATCATGGCGTGGGGCCGGATCGAAGAGCAGCGCTTCGGCTTCGGCACGGTCGGTTTCGTCGAGTGGGCGGGTGTCTGCGCACCATTCCACGAGTGTTCCATTGGGGTCGGTGGCGTAGAGGGACACGCAGAACCCGTGGTCGAGTTCGACGACGTCGATGCCATAGGCCAGCCAGCGCTCTCGATGCGGTCCGAGACCTTCCGGGCCGACTGCGAAGGCAAGGTGATTGACCCAGGCGGGCAGGCCGATGCCCGTCGAGAGGGCGGGATCGACCGCCGGCAGCGCATCATCATGGAGCTCCCAGAACGCCATGAGCCCATCGCCGGTCTCGTAGAACACGTGGCGGGCCCAGCCGCCGGCATTCTCGGTCGGCCCGATCACGACCTTGGCCAGCGTGAAGCCCATTGCCTCTGTGTAGAAGCGGTGCGTGGCGGCCAGATCGTTGGTGATCAGTGCGATGTGGTGGAACGACATCGGCGCACCTTTACGCGCCACTGGTGGGAAGGCAAGTGGTCACCGGCGACGGCCGCGGTGACTCACTGATCCGGTTGGGTGAGTCCTCACGGAGTTCGGAGGAAAGTGGTTGACGGTGGGGAGAAGTGGGTCTAATCTCATGCGCAGTGGGGCTCTATGGGGGAGCCGGTGGAAGGTCAGGTTGTCATGTTCGTGGGGACGTTCGAGCATTCGCTCGACGACAAGGGGCGAGTCGTCCTCCCTTCGACCTTCCGCGTCCAACTACTCGACCGGGGATTCCTCTCCCAGTGGGACCGGTGCCTTGGTCTCTGGACTGAGGAAGGTTTCGCAGCAGCAGCCCAGCGCCTGACCGATCGGATCCGTGAGGGTCAGGTTCCGCAGGGCGCACTTCGGGCCTTCGCCGCGAATGCCCACGAGGTCCGACCCGATTCCCAGGGACGCATCACCATTCCCCAGCGACTCCGCGAATTCGCCGGCCTCGGCCGCGACGCCGTGGTGATCGGTGCCATCGACCGCATCGAGATCTGGGAGACCGGTCGCTGGACCGATCAGACCGAACTCGCCGACGACTCGCTGATCCAAGCGGTGACCGCCCTCGGGCTGTGACCCCGATGTCATGACCTCTCCGACCCGAACCCCGACCCCGAACCAACGAAAGGACCGTCCCACCTGCCGACGCTCGTTCGCACCGATACGACGTCCGCTCCTGTGCAGCCTCTCGGAACACACGATGGAAGGCCCCTACTCCGCCCGCTTACCGTTGAGCCCAGCCGGGGAGAAATCCCGGCGGGCGACCGTGTTCCGAGGGGCCGCTCATGAGCGGACCCGCATCCCCCGATCGACTCCTCCGGAGACGACTCCCGCCATGAACGCTTCCCTTTCCGAGGATTTTTCCCACCGCCCGGTGATGGCTGGAGAGATCGTGGATGCGTTCGCCCGGGTGCCAGCCGGCTGGGTGATCGATGCGACGCTCGGTGGAGCTGGCCACAGCACGCTCCTTCTTGAGGCGCATTCCCATCTCAAAGTGCTCGGGATCGATCAGGACCCGGATGCACTTGCGGCGGCCTCTGTCCGTCTCGAACGCTTCGGTGACCGGGCTCGTGTCGCTCGGGCCCGCTTCGATGTCCTCGCCGCTGTCGCGCAGACGCTCCCCGACGATGAACCAGTCGTCGGGGCGGTGTTCGATCTCGGTGTCAGTTCCCCCCAACTGGACCGCGCCGAGCGCGGCTTCAGCTATCGCCTCGATGCGCCGCTCGATATGCGCATGGACCCCTCGCAGTCGCTGTCGGCGGCCATCGTGGCGAATGACTATGACGAGCGCGAACTCGCTCGGGTGCTCCGCGAGTTCGGCGATGAGCGGTTCGCCACTCGCATCGCCCATGCAATTGTCCTCGCCCGACCCGTGACTTCGACGGCTGAGCTCGCGGAACTCGTTCGCGATGCGATTCCCGCTCCGGCCCGGCGCCGGGGCGGACATCCTGCGAAGCGCACCTTTCAGGCGATCCGGATCGAGGTGAACGCCGAACTCGAGGTGCTTCCCGTCGCCCTGCGCGCCGCGATCAACACCGTCGGGGTCGACGGGTGTCTCGCTGTGCTCTCCTATCACTCGGGTGAGGACCGGATCGTCAAGCAGGTGTTCCGTGATGCCGAAACCGGTGGTTGTGGTTGTCCCACGAACCTCCCATGCGTCTGTGGAGCAGTTGCTGAAATCGCATTGATCCGGCGGGGTGGGCTCACCCCGGGTACTGAGGAGTTGGCGAGCAATCCGCGTTCCGAGAGCGCTCGACTCCGAGTCGCCCGCAAGCTCACCGAAGGAGCGCGTCGATGACTGCCCGGGTGAGTGATCTCCGATCCTCGGGTGCGGCCGCTGCGCCGGCGACACCGTTCGTCGCTCGTCGGCGTGCCGAACTGGCTCTCGTGGCCGAACGCCGCAAGGCGATCCGGGTGCGGGTCGCAATCATGGTTCTGGCCGGAGTGTTCATCGCATTGTTCCTGGTTGCCGGTTCGGCCACCTACATCGTGGGACAGCAGCGTCAACTCGATTCGATCAACCGGCGCATCGGCACTGAGCGGGACCTGTCACAGGCGCTCGGTGCGCAGCTCGCTGAGTTGCAGAGCCCGGTCCGTGTCACCCGCGATGCGGCTGCGCTTCTCAGCATGATTCCGGCGCCGACTCCGGTGTATCTGGAACCCCGTGCCGATGACGATGTCCGTGCCGCCGAGGAACCACCCGCGTCGACAGCGGCAGTGCGGTGAACCCTCCATCCGACTCGAGGGCAGCACCATGGAACTCGCCGGAGTTCATGGCGCACACTCGAACTCGATCAGTGGAGGATGGCCCACGGGTCACCCGCATCTCCTCACGTCCGGTGAGCGAGTCCCGTTCGCCCCGTCCTTTGCGCCCGGTGCAGAACGGTGGTCAAATTCATCCCGTGCGTCCGATCCGACCGGTCCGGGCGATCGGGTCAATTGGTCCCGCCTCCGGGGCCACTCCCGGCTCTGCGAGCGGATCATCGCCGTCCATCGTCGACTCCATCCGCTCCATCGTCATGCAGATGCAGGTACGTCGGGAGCTGCGGTCGATCCGTCTCGGGAATGCCACGCCGCCACCGCCCCGCCTCCGACTCCTGATGTTGCTCGGTTTCTTCATCATTCTCTTCTCGGTCGTCATCTACAAAGTTGTGAATCTCCAGATCATCGAACGGGAGCGCTACACCTCCTACGGCGTCGCCCAGCGCACGCGGACCCAGACGCTCGCTGCGGATCGCGGAGCGATCGTTGATCGCAACGGAACCGAATTGGCGATCTCCCGACCGACCCGATCGGTGTTCGTCGATCCGAAATTGATCACCGACGCTGATGCCGAAGCTGCCATTGTCGCCCCGATTCTCGGACTCGAGGTGGCCGAGGTGAAGTCGCGGATGACGATGTCCAACCGATTCGCCTATCTGGCCCGAAAGGTTCCGGTCGAGGTTGCCGACCAGTTGGCCGCGACGGTGAGAGAACTCAAGCTCCAGGGGGTGGCGTTCCTTGAGGAGAAAGAGCGGTACTTCCCCGCTGGCCAGTCGGCGCGATCGCTGCTCGGCGGCGTGGACGTGGACAATGTGGGAATGTCCGGTCTCGAGTCGCAGTACGGCGACATTCTCACCGGAACTCCTGGATTCCTATCGCTCGAGAGTGATCGTTCAGGTCGCACGATCGCAGTGGGTGAGCACAGCCTCACCCCAGCGGTGAAGGGCAGCGACCTGCGTCTCACTCTCGACCGGTCCATCCAGTTCGAGGCCGAGCGTCTCCTGTCCGACCAGGTGCGCACGACGAAGGCGAAGGGCGGTGTGGCGATCGTGACGATTCCCGCGACTGGTGAGATCCTCGCCATTGCGAACATCGTCACCGATCCGAACACCGGTGAGCCGCTCGTCTCGAGCAACAACCTTGCCGTCACCACGCAGTACGAGCCGGGTTCGGTCATGAAGATGCTGACTGTCGCTGGCGCCATCGAGAACGGGCAGATCTCCCCCTCGACGGTGTTCAACCTGCCACCTGTTCTCAAGGTGCATGACGCAGAGTTCGGTGAGGCGGAGGGTCGCGGAACGGTGGACTGGAGTGTCACAGACATCCTCACGAACTCCTCGAACGTCGGCACGATCAAGATCGCCCAGGGTCTCGGGAAGGATGCGCTCTACTCGCTTCAACGATCATTCGGTTTCGGATCCAAGACTTCGCTGATGTTCCCGAATGAGGCTTCTGGAGCGGTGCTCGCTACAGACAAGTACTCGGGCACCTCGCTCCCATCGATTGCGATCGGGCAGGGGATTGCCGTCACCCCGTTGCAGATGTTGATGGCCTACAACACCATTGCGAATCGTGGCGTGTACGTGCCTCCCCGCCTCATCCAGTCCACGGTCGAGCCCGACGGGACCGAGCACCCGACCGAGGTTGGAGCCTCGCACAGGGTCGTTTCGGCTGGCACGGCTGACGTTCTCAATCTGATGCTGCGCAATGTGGTCGCCGATGGAACAGGTCGGCTCGCTGCGATCGACGGCTATCTCGCAGCCGGCAAGACGGGAACCGCCCGTAAACCCCAACCCGGCGGCGGGTACCTCGATCGGTTCGGCATCACCAGGTACCAGTCGACATTCCTGGGCTTCGTGCCGGCCGAACAGCCAGCACTCTCCGTGTACGTGATGATCGACGAGCCCAGTGCGGGCGACTACACCGGTGGAGCGACTGCCGCGCCGGTCTTCTCGAAACTCGGCTCGTTCGCGCTTCGGCGGCTCGGCATCGCACCAGCGGCTACCGATATCGCCCGCGGTGGAGCACCCGTGGATTCAGTTTCCGAGGCCCGCACGGCGATGGCGACAGCGACAGCGGTCGGGGATCGAGTTCGAGCCCTCACCGCTGGCAGTGCGACCGCAGCACCAGCTGTTCCGCTGAACTCCGGAGCGACCGTGCCGAACACCACGATCCTCCAGCGTTCGGGCTCCGTGAGGTGAGCAGCATGAAGCTTGGGTCCCTTCTGGAGGGCGCGGGCCGGCTCCCGGGAGCGAGCCTCTCGGTGGTCGATATCGATCAATCCATCGATCCCCGGGACTGCGTCGTTTCTGATGTCGTGATCGATTCGAACGCTGTTGTCGAAGGGTCTCTTTTCTGCTGTGTACCGGGTCAGCACTTCGATGGCCACGACTTTGCCGCAGACGCCGTTGGTGCCGGAGCGGTCGCACTCCTCGTTGACCATCAACTCGATCTTCCGGTTCCCCAGGTTCTCGTCCCCGATGTTCGGCGGGTTCTGGGGCCATTTGCGTCAACCTTCTTCGGTCATCCGAGCACCGAGATGTCGGTCGTCGGGGTCACAGGGACGAACGGTAAGACCACCACGGCGCAGCTCGTAGCGAACATTGTGGGCGCCTCTGGTCGTCGTGTGGAGGTGATCGGCACCCTCTCTGGAGCGCGCACCACACCCGAGGCACCCGACCTCCAGCGTCAACTTGCTCGATGGCGCGATGCCTCGGTTGATGTTGTTGCGATGGAGGTGTCTTCGCACGCGTTGGCTCTGCACAGAGTTGATGCCACGCGGTTCCGGGTCGCAGTATTCACGAACCTCAGTCGAGATCATCTTGATTTCCATGGTTCCATGGAGCAGTACTTCGAGACCAAGGCGCGCCTGTTCACCTCGGAGTTCAGTGAAGCGGCAGTTGTGAACCTTGACAGTCCCTACGGGCGACTGCTCTCCGACTCAAGCACCATCCCCACATTCGGTTTCTCCATTTCGGAGATCGATTCGCTCCGCATGGATGTCAACGGGTCGCGATTCCTCTGGAGAGGACGCGAGGTCATGCTCCCCATTGCGGGTTCGTTCAACGTGAGCAACGCGCTCGCCGCTGCACATGCGGCACTCATCCTTGGTCTGGACGAGGAGGACGTCGTCGCTGGCCTTGCCCGTCCGGTGGCGCTGCCCGGGAGGTTCGAGCGAGTCGATCTCGATGCTTCGTTCGCCGTCATTGTGGATTTCGCCCATACCCCCGATGGACTGGAGCAGGTACTCATTGCTGCAGATGGCGTGGTCGGAGACGACAGCGATGGTGCTGCACCACGCGGTCGGGTGATCGTGGTCTTCGGGTGTGGCGGCGATCGAGACACATCCAAGCGAGCGCCGATGGGAGTTGTTGCCGCGGAGCGGGCCGATGTGGTCGTGGTGACCGCTGACAATTCGCGTTCTGAATCCACCGAGGCGATCATGGAAACGATCGTCAATGGTGCGGTGCGCGTCACGCCCCGACGGGCGATCCGGGTTGAACGGGAACCCGATCGTCGCCAAGCGATCTCGATGGCGCTCGGACTGGCCGAATCGGGCGACATCGTGGTGATCGCAGGGAAAGGTCACGAAACGACCCTCACCATCGGCGACACTGTGAGCTCGTTTGATGACCGCGTTGTAGTCCGGGAGGTCTGGCAGGAGATGGGAGGAAACTCGTGATCCGCTTGCTCATCGCCGGCGCGGTCTCACTGATCGCTTCCATCATGGGTACGTGGGTGCTTATCGGCATTCTTGAACGTCGACGGATCGGCCAGCCCATCAGGGAGGACGGCCCGGCCGGTCATCTGACGAAAGCGGGAACTCCCACCATGGGGGGTGTTGCCATCGTTCTTGCTGCGGTCCTGGGCTGGCTCGTGAGCGGATTCATCGATGCCTCTTACACACGCAGAGGATTGATTCTCGTAGGTGCTGTTCTGCTCGCCGGCGTGGTGGGCCTGATCGACGACGGCATCAAGGTGTTCCGTGAACGCAATCTCGGTCTCAACAAGCGGGCCAAAACACTCGGCCTGATCGCGGTGGCGGTGGGGTTCGCCGTGTCCATGCTCGTGTTCACCAACGTGAAGACCACGCTGTCCTTCACCCGCTTCGACAATCCCGGGATCGAACTCGGTCGTGTCGGATGGGTGATCTTCGCGGTCATCATCTTCTACGCCACGACGAATGCGGTGAACCTCACTGATGGTCTTGACGGTCTTGCCGCCGGAACTTCGATCCTTTCGTTCGCGGCGTATGTGGTGATCGCCTTCTGGGGATTCCGACATACCGCCATCTACAGCGACGAAAGCTTCCTTGACACTGCGGTGGTTGCGGTGGCGATGATGACGGCCTGTGCGGGGTTCCTCTGGTGGAACGCGGCGCCCGCGCGCATCTTCATGGGGGACACGGGTTCGCTCGCCATCGGTGCTGGATTGGCGGGATTCGCTCTCAGCACCAACACCGTGCTCCTGCTCCCGCTCATCGGTGGCGTGTTCGTGATGGAGACGGTTTCGGTCATCCTGCAGGTCGGTAGTTTCCGGATGTTCGGCAGAAGAATCTTCAGGATGGCTCCGCTCCATCACCATTTCGAGCTGAGGGGCTGGCCTGAGACCACCGTCATCATCCGCTTCTGGATCATCGGAGGCATATTCACAGCGGTGGCCCTGGGCCTCTACTACGCAGACTTCCTGAGTCTCCCGGATGCCATCCCGTGAATGATCGGAGTTGTCTCGCAGACGACCTCGTCCGGGTCGCTGTGGTCGGCTTTGCCGTAACCGGACGTGCAGTCGCAACTGCGCTGGTCTCCCGAGCGATCCACGTGCTTGCGATCGACGACCATCCCTCAGCCTCCATGCGGTCCGAGGCAGCATCTTTGGGCGTGGAACTTCTCGAAGCCCCCGACCTCGAAGTTCTCTCTGAACGGATCACGGGTCTCGATGCGATCCTGCCGAGCCCGGGGATTCCGGATCACCATCCAGTGTTCGCCGTCGCGGAGCAACTCTCGGTGCCGGTGCTCTCGGAATTCGATCTCGCCGGAGCATGGGATGACCGACCGATCGTGGCGATCACCGGCACCGACGGAAAGACCACGGTGACGACGCTCGTCACCGAGATGATCTGCGCTTCCGGTTTGTCCGCCATTGCGTGCGGGAACACGGACACGCCTCTCGTCGAAGCCATCGCCGATCCGGCCATCGAGGTCTTCGTGGTCGAAGCATCCTCGTTCCGGCTCGGACACACACAGTGGTTCCGTCCTGCCGTGGCGGTCTGGCTGAACTTCGCCCCCGATCATCTTGATGTCCATCGATCACTCGGCGCGTATGAGGCGGCGAAGGCGAGGATCTGGTCCGATCTCGACGAGGACTTCGGATTGGCGGTGGCAAGTGCCACCGACCCTGTCGTTCTCGCGAATCGACCGTTGATGGCTCGTACGGTCACGTTCGGTCCGAGCGGGTCCGACGCTGACGCCACCGTGGTGGACGGGATGCTCTGCCTCCCCGACGGCACGAAATTGGTCGCAGTTGAGGAACTGCCGCGCTCGTTCCCGCATGACATCACGAACTCGCTGGCCGCTGCAGTCGCAGCGATCGCCGTCGGTGCCACACTCGAAGCTGTTCGGGGCGTGCTCCGAAGCTTCACCGGCCTTGCCCACCGCGTGCAATTGGTGTCCGAGAGCAACGGCATCGCATGGTTTGACGATTCCAAAGCCACAACCGTGCACGCCGCTCTTGCTGCTCTCGCGGGATTCGACTCCGTCGTACTCATCGCCGGCGGGCGCAACAAGGGGCTTGACCTTTCGGGACTCGCCGTTGCGGTGCCCCCGGTGCGCGCTCTGGTGGCCATCGGTGAATCAGCGCCCGAGCTCGCAGCGGCGTTCGCCGGACGATGTGAAGTTGTGGAGATCGCAACATCCATGGACGATGCGGTCCGCGCCGCGGCCCAGCTCGCTCGATCAGGCGACGTCGTGCTCCTGTCGCCGGGTTGTGCCTCGTTCGACTGGTTCCGGTCCTACTCTGACAGGGGAAACGCCTTTGTCGCTGCTGTGCACTCGCTCCTCTCGTCGGCGGAGAATGACTGATGGCGACGGCATCGCACGCCCCTGAACCCCGGTGGGGGCTGGGTCGACTTCTGAGTTCACGGGACCGAGGAACGGCACTCTCCGCTCCCTATCGACGGATCCTGTCCATCGTGATCATCCTGAACCTGTTCGGACTGCTCATGGTTCTCTCTGCATCCTCGGTGAGTTCGCTCGATGTTTATGGGAACAGCTGGTACCAGGTGCTTCGACAGGCTGCGTGGTTCGTGCTCTCGCTCGGTGCGTTGTGGTTCACGCAGCGCACCGACTACGAGCGCTATGCCCTGCACGTCAGGAAGCTTGTTGTTGCGGCATGGTTGTTGCTGTTGCTCCCGCTTATGCCGATCATCGGTATCAGCGTCAACGGGTCGAGCCGTTGGTTCGGCTTCGGAGCTCTGCGCATTCAGCCATCGGAGATCGCCAAGTTGGTACTGGTCGTGTTCACCGCCGACCTGCTCACCAAGCGGGCGAATCGAGTGAACGACTGGCACGAAACGCTTGCCCCGATCATGGGGGTCTTCGTCTGTTTCGGTCTGCTGCTCATGCTCGAGCCGAATCTCGGCACAACCATCATCATCGCTGCCGTGCTGATGGTGATGATGTTCGTGGGTGGGGTGGGGACAGTGCCGCTGGCGGGGCTACTCGGCATTCTGGGCGCAGGGGCGGCGTTCTTCGCATTCTCGGTACCGTTCCGGTCCCGTCGGCTCATGGCATATGGCGACCCGTGGAAGGATGCCCAGGGAACCGGATATCAAGCGCTGCAGAGTCGGATCGGTCTTGCCAATGGTGGGATCTTCGGACTCGGTCTCGGCAGCAGTCGGGTCAAGTGGGGATATCTGCCGGAGGCCGACACCGATTTCATACTCGCAATCATCGGCGAGGAACTGGGCCTGATCGGGTGCACGGTGATCGTCGGACTGCTGCTGGCATTCGGTTGCTTGGGAGTTCAGGTCGCGCTCCATGCGCCCGATCGAATGGGCATGCTCCTCGCAACAGGAATCACGACGTGGATCATGATCCAGGCATTTGTCAACATCGGGGCCGTTGTCGGTGCGATTCCGATCACGGGAGTTCCCCTCCCGTTCGTCTCCGCCGGCGGATCATCGTTGATCTTCACCATGGCCGGTGTCGGGATGCTGCTGAACGTGGCGAAGCGGACGACCTGATGAGCCGGAGACCTCATGCGTCGCCGACGTTCGCCCTCATCGCCGGGGGCGGCACTGCCGGACACCTACTTCCCGGACTCGCTGTGGGGCGGGCACTGGTCGCTGCGGGGCACCAGCCTTCCTCGATCCATTTCGTGGGCAGCGAGCGCGGACTTGAAACCAATGTTGTTCCAGAGGCGGGGTTCACTCTCACTGCGCTGCCGGGACGCGGCATCCAACGGCGCCTCACGCTTGAGAATGTCTCAGCCGTCCTCGGCCTGCTCCGGGCAGTGTTCTCGTCGATCGGACTCATCCGCCGTCGTCGACCGCGAGTCATTCTTATTGTCGGTGGCTACGCGAGCGTCTCGTGCGTGGTGGCAGCGGTCATCTGGCGGGTTCCGATCGTGGTGGCCGAGCAGAACGCCGTGGCCGGCGCCGTGAACCGAATCGCCGGGAGATTCGCCAAAGTCTGTGCAGTCACCTTTCCCGGAACGGACCTTCCGCGCAGCATCGTCACTGGCAATCCCGTGCGAGCCGAGGTTCTCGCCGTCGATCGACAGCGTGATCGTGAATCGGCTCGCATCGCACTTGGAATTCCGCTCGATCGAGTGCTCATCGCAGTGGTGGCCGGTTCCCTCGGGGCGAGAAGCGTGAACGGTGCGGTTCGTGAAGCGCTCGGATCTTGGGCCGAGCGTGGAGATCTCGCCATTCGCCATGTGATCGGTCGACGTGACTGGGAGGTCATGAAGGATTCACCGATCGCACTTCCGCCTGACGGTCTGCTCTACGAGACGGTCGAGTACGAGCAACGCATGGATCTCGTCTACGCCGCTGCCGATCTGCTCATCGGTCGTGCGGGCGGCACCACGGTCGCCGAGCTCGCCGAAGTCGGGCTTCCGGGAGTACTTGTCCCGCTGCCGGGCGCGCCGCGTGATCACCAGACGGCGAACGCTGCGGCCCTCGTCGGCTCCGGAGCGGCGATTCTGATCCCGAACGGTGAACTTGATGGGGAGCGACTCGTCAGAGAGATCAACCCATTGCTTGATGATCCGGCGAGACTTCACGCGATGGCGGAGTCTGCGCTCCGCCTCGCCATGCCCGATGCGGCGGTCCGCGTTGCCGAATTGATGGAGCGGGAGAGCCTCAATGGGTGAGGTTCCCGATCTGGCAGTCGCCCGCACGATTCACATCGTCGGCGTGGCTGGTGTCGGGATGGCCCCGATCTCTGGGGCCCTTGCAGCGATGGGACATCGCGTTTCGGGAAGTGATCACCTCGAGCTTCCGATCCTCGACCAGGTCCGGGCCGCCGGAGTCCGCGTGGTCGTGGGACACGACGTTGCCAATATCCCTCCCGATGTGGATGTCGTGGCGTATTCCACGGCAGTTCCGGTGGACAACCTCGAACTGGTCGAGGCCCGCCGACGTGGTGTCCCGGTCGTGCACCGGTCGGCAGTGCTGTCGGCGATGGCTGCCACCAAACCCACGATCGGCGTGGCCGGAACTCATGGCAAGACGACGACATCGGCCATGATCACGCATATCTTGGGCGAACTCGGAGCCCATCCCTCATTCGTCATCGGTGGCGAACTCGTTGACAGAGGTCTGGGCTCGGCATGGGACAACGGATCGTTCTTCGTGGTGGAGGCCGATGAGAGCGACGGTTCCGGTTTCGCCATTGCGTGCCGCGCCATCGTGGTGACCAACATCGAACCCGACCATCTCGAATATCACGGTTCGGTCGAGAATCTTCACACCGCATTCGCCGAATTCATGTCCTCCGCAGAGGGCCCCTGCGTGGTGTGCGCGGATGATGACGTGGCGGCCGAGCTCGGCGCTGCGATCAGTGCTCGCACCTACGGCACGGCAGCTTCGGCTGACTATCGGATCATCGATCCTTCGAGCAATCGGGGCAGTTCGACCTTCCGTCTCGTCGTCGATGGCTCGGAGTTGGGCCAGGTACAGCTCCCGGTTCCCGGGATCCACAACATTCGGAATGCGACAGCGGCACTTGCTGTCGTGATCGAACTCGGATTCGATCCGGCTGTCGCAATGACCTCCCTCGAATCGTTCGCTGGTGTCTCACGGCGGTTCCAGTTCCGCGGCGAGCTCAACGGGATCACCTTCGTGGATGATTTCGCGCATCTGCCCACCGAGATCGCGGCAGCGGTCGCTGCTGGTCATGACGGCGGATGGGGTCGTTTGGTCGTCGTTTTCCAACCGCACCGCTTCAGCCGGACCCAGTCGCTGTGGCGCGAGTTCGGCGATGCATTCATCGGTGCTGATGAACTCATCCTCACAGACGTCTACGCCGCAGCCGAGGCTCCCCGCCCCGGCGTCACCGGCGAACTCATCGTGGACATCGTCACCACGACACACCCTGCGCAACCGGTCGTTTACATCCCCCAGCGCGAACTGCTGGCGCAGCAGGTGGCCGCGAGGCTCCGTCCCGGCGACCTCTGCCTGACGATCGGAGCGGGCGACATCACCCGACTCTCCGACGAGATCATTGCGTGGCTCACCAACGGCACCGGTGAGTCGTGATCACGCTGGAATCGGCGATCAACGCCCTGGTCGGCGCGCTCGGTGAGAAGGCGCAGCCGGAGGCGCCCCTCGGGGCCCTCACGACGTATCGGGTCGGCGGCCATGCTGCAGTGCTCGTCGCCGCCGAGTCCGTTGATGATCTGCGGACAATCGGACGTGTCCTGTCGGCCGACAGTCGTGGTGAGGTTCCGATCCTCGTGATCGGGCGGGGCTCGAACATGCTGGTGGCCGACAGCGGATTCGCCGGGGTTGCGGTGCTGCTGGGTGAAGAGCTCGCCTCCGTCGACATCACGGGCACCACCGTCATCGCAGGTGGAGCAGCAGCACTTCCCGTCGTGGCCCGTCGCACCGTCGCTGCGGGCCTAACCGGCTTCGAGTGGGCGGTTGGCGTTCCCGGCTCCGTGGGTGGAGCAGTCCGGATGAACGCAGGAGGGCACGGTTCCGATATGGCGGCCTCGGTCACCGGGGTCCGCGTCATTGATCTCCGTACCGGCGAGGATGCAGCGATGCAGGTTGCCGCTCTCGAGTTCGGATACCGGTCTTCGGCGCTCAGAAGCCATCAGGTCGTTGTCGACTGCACGATCGAACTCGCTCGGGGCTCGGTCGGGGCAGGGGAGACCGCACTGGGTGACATCGTGCGGTGGCGCCGTGAGCATCAACCCGGGGGAGCGAATGCCGGCTCGGTGTTCACGAATCCTCCGGGAGAAAGCGCGGGTCGGCTCATCGACGAGGCCGGCCTCAAGGGATATCGGCTCGGCTCCGCGGAGATTTCCACCAAGCATGCGAATTTCATCCAATCCGACCCGGACGGTTCAGCCGACGACATTGCCCTGCTGATGGCGGAGATTCGTCGTCGTGTGGTCGAGTCCGTCGGTGTCGACCTTCATGCCGAGACCCATCTTGTCGGATTCGATCCACTGGTCGCTGCTGATGCGGGGACACGAGCATGAACGTCTCGCTCCTCGACCGACGCGGCACGCGTGAATCTCATGATGCTGCCGACGGGGTTGATCCGCGCATTGCTGCGCGCCGGGCGTCGGTACTCGGAGAACGCCGACGTCGATGGCGCAAGTTGGCGGCCTCTGTCCTCATCGTCGGCGTTGCCGGCGCGTGTCTGTGGTTCGTCAGTCGCTCGCCACTTTTCGACATCGACCAGATCAGCGTTGTCGGCATCTCTCGAATCCAGATCGACGAGGTGCTGGCTACATCCGGCCTCACCGTGGGTGACCCGCTCATCGGTGTCGATACTGGCGCGGTGGCTCGCAGACTCGAGCAGCAACCGTGGGTACGCACGGCGAAGGTGGGTCGCGATATCAATGGTGTCGCATCGATCACGATCGTCGAGCGAATTGCGATCGCGTGGATCGACGACGGATTCGGTGGTCGCACCCTCGTCGACGCTGCGGGGGTCGAACTCGGCCCCGTCGCTCCGGAGGACGCATCACTCCCGCAGGTGGTCGGTCTGGGTGAGGGTTCGCTCGAACTCGCGTCGATACTCCCACCGGGGGTGCGGTCGCGAACCACGTTGGTCGAGCAGGCCGACGATGTGCTCCGCCTCCACCTGCGCCCCCAGGGGACTGTCGAGTTTGGGCCGGCAACCGACCTCAGCGCCAAGGTCGCATCCTTGGTGACGGTCATGGGTCAGGTCGACCAACAGGACCTCTGCACCATCCGCGTCATCACCCCGGATACCCCCGTCGTGACGAGGACCCCGATCTGCGGGTAGCGGTGGGGTAACCTCATCGCTACGTGCACCGGATCTCGGTGCACACATTCAGTTTCGAACACTCCACTCTGAAGGAGAGCCTCTATGGCTGGCAGTCCGCAGAACTACCTCGCGGTGATCAAGGTCGTCGGTGTCGGCGGCGGCGGCGTCAACGCCGTCAACCGGATGATCGACGCGGGTCTGAAGGGTGTCGAGTTCATCGCAGTGAACACAGATGCACAGGCTCTTCTGATGTCCGATGCTGATATCAAACTCGACATCGGCCGTGAGATCACCCGTGGTCTCGGGGCGGGCTCCGATCCCGAGATCGGCAAGGCAGCCGCCGAGTCGCACAGTGAGGAGATCGAGGAGGCACTGAAGGGTGCCGACATGGTCTTCATCACCGCCGGAAAGGGCGGTGGCACCGGTACCGGTGCAGCACCCGTCATTGCCCAGATCGCCAAGGGTCTCGGTGCACTCACCATCGGTGTGGTCACCCGCCCCTTCGCCTTCGAGGGCAAGCGCCGGTCCACTCAGGCCGAGTCCGGGATCAAGACCCTCAAGGAGAAGGTCGACACCCTCATCGTCATCCCGAACGACCGACTCCTCACGGTGTCGAACGACAAGACCTCCGTGCTCAATGCGTTCAAGATGGCCGACGAGGTTCTCCTGCAGGGCGTGCAGGGCATCACGGACCTCATCACCACTCCCGGCCTCATCAACACCGACTTCGCCGACGTGAAGATGATCATGAGCGATGCCGGTTCGGCCCTGATGGGAATCGGCTACGGATCCGGTGAGGGTCGTGCGCTCAGCGCTGCCCGAGCGGCCATCTCTTCGCCGCTGCTCGAAGCCTCCATCGAGGGTGCGCGGGGAATCCTGCTCACCATCGCCGGTGGCAGCGACCTCGGCCTGTTCGAGGTCAATGAGGCCGCCGAGATCATCCACGGTGTGGCCCACGCCGATGCCAACATCATCTTCGGCACGGTGATCGACGACAGCATGGGCGACGAGGTCCGGGTCACGGTCATCGCTGCAGGGTTCGATCGATGGGATGGCGATCCCAAGGCAAGTGGTCGTGGTGGACGTTCGTCAAGCAGCGAGGGCGTACGCGATGTCTTCGGCTCCTCCGGCGACGACTCGGACGATTCCGGCGACGACGACTTCGACGTCCCGTCGTTCCTCAAGTAAGGCATCAGAGCGAACGCTCGATGCAGACCTGGTCCGCCCCACTCGGGGCGGATCGTCGCGTCTGGGTGGGCGTGACCGATCGCTCCGATGGCGATCTCAACATCGACGGTGATCCTGAGGAACTGGCGGCCCGCCGCACTGCCATCATCGACCGACCCTGGCTCTGGTTGCGACAGGTGCATGGGGCTGCTGTCGTGCTCGCCGGACTGGATGACGAACTCAGTGATCTACAGGGCTCGTGTGCCGACGCCGCCGTCACGACCCGCTCTGATCTCGTGCTTGCTGCTCACAGTGCGGACTGCGCGACGCTTGTGCTCTGGTCCCCGCAGGGACACATCGCTGCCGTCCATGCCGGCTGGCGCGGGCTTCGGGTCGGAATCATCGCTGCGACAGCGGCGACCATGCGAGCCAATGGCGCCAGAGAGATCCGGGCGTTCACCGGGCCGAGTATCGGGCCGGAGTGTTACGAATTTTGCGGACCTGAACTCGACCTGATGGTCGCCGCTTTCGACGCCTCGGTCGTTGCCGTCACATCGGCCGGAGAGGTCGCACTCGATGTCCGCGCCGCGGTCTCCATCGATCTGGAGCGCAATGATGTCGAGTGGGTGGGTGGGGTCGACGCATGCACGGCATGCAGCCAGGATCTCTACTGGTCGTATCGGGCGCGGGCAGATCAGGAACGCCACGCCCTGCTGTGCTGGATCGAGTCATGAGCACGCGGTCAATCGATCCTGCACTCGTCGCTGATCGGGTGGAACAACTACGGGAGCGGATCCTGGCGGGGGCACCGGATCGTCAGGTGCGGATCATGGCGGTCACGAAGGGGTTCGGCCCGGAGGCGGTGCTGGCCGCACAGGCAGCGGGGCTTGAGCTCATAGGGGAGAACTACGCCCAGGAGATGGTGGCGAAGGCCTCTGCCGTGGGCATGGAGCATCCGATCGAATGGCATTTTCTGGGCAGACTCCAGCGAAACAAGGTTCGCTCCCTCGTCGGGTTGGTCCATGTCTGGCAGAGCATTGATCGTGTTGAGTTGATCGATGAGCTCGCCCGGCGTTCGCCCGGAACCCGCGTGTTCATCCAGGCGAACCTCTCCGGCGAGTCCCAGAAGGGGGGCGTCGAACTTGAAGACGTGCCGAAACTGGTTCAGCACGCCCGGTCGGCCGGACTGTCAGTTGAGGGTCTGATGGGCGTGGGGCCGGAGGGACCTGCCGAACATGCACGGAGCGGGTTCCGTTCACTCGTCAGGCTTGCTGACGACCTGCAACTTCCCGAACGCTCCATCGGAATGACGGGTGATCTCGAGGTGGCAGTGCAGGAAGGATCCACGATGATACGGGTCGGAAGTGGCCTTTTCGGCCCTCGCCCACCCCGCTGATCGGCTTCCGGAGACCCCACCGTCTCGTGAACCACTACCCTTGGTCCCCGAACGACGAACGGTGGGGGCAGCGACCCACTGAATCACGGAGGATTTCATGACGACAGTATGGCGACGAGCCATGGTCTATCTCGGTCTCGGACCGGACGATGAATACAACGATTATGGGACCCAAGGAGACCTTTCGGGTGCAATGGTCGAACCGGTCACACCCATCAGTCGACCTGCCCCGGCCCGTCCGGCAGCAGTCCCTCAGGCCCAACGGCCGCAGGCTCCGATCTACTCGACTCCGCCAGACGCCGGCGACGGGCCTTCGGTGCGACCGGTGCCGATCACCGGTGAGGACCCCTCGAAGCCACGGGTGCGGGCCGTCCCGCAGCGCAGCAACGCTCGAGCGCATCTCGTCACCCCCACGAGTTTTTCGATGGTGCAAGAAGTCGCCGACAAGTTCAAAGCGGGACAGGCCGTGGCCGTCGACATGAGCGAGGCAGATCGGGAACTCTCCCGTCGACTCATCGATTTCCTCAGCGGCATGTGCTACGGCATCGGTGGCGAGATGGAGAAGATCGAGAATGGTCTCTTCCTGTTGTCACCCATTGGTGTCGAGGTTCCTGCCGACGAGCGTCGACGGCTCATCAACGACGTCCTCGGCGACTGATCCACTGCCGTGATCTGGTCATTCATCCATCTGGTTCTCCAGGTCTTCCTCTTCGCGCTTCTCGGTCGCATCGTGTTGAGCTGGTTCCCACCGAGTGGCCCAGGGGCGCTCGAGACCATCCGCATGCTGTTGTTCAGGATCACCGAACCGGTGTTGGCTCCAATCCGAAACCTGCTGCCCCCGGTGCGCGTCGGGGCGATGGGACTCGATCTTTCACCACTCATCGTCTTTCTCGTGCTCGAGATCCTCATGGCAGCGCTCCCGAACTGATCGACTGCCCCTGAGGGTTTGAGACTGCAGGATTCACAGCACCCTCGGCCAATCACACGCGGGTACCATCGTCGGATGGAAGACACGAGCGTCCAGCCCACGCCACAACTGCTGACCGAGATTCAGTTCAATACCGCGCGCAAGGGTTACGACCCCGGAGAGGTCGATGCGTTCCTCGAGCGTCTCAGCGCGGCGGTCACGCAGATGCAGGACAAGCTGCGGCAGTCAGCCGCAGCAGCGCAAGACGCTCAGCGTCAGGCAGCCGAAGCTGTGCGTGCCAAAGAGGTCCTACAGGCACGGGTCGACGAACTCGAGAGCGGCGCAACGTTCGCTCCGGTGGCCGAGGACGTGTCCCCGGAACTCGAGGCTGAGCAGGCCGCCTCGCTGCTGGCAATGGCCCGACGAACCTCCGACGCCGTCGTCAACGATGCCCGCTCCGCCGCTGCTGCGCTGCTGAGCGACGCCGAAACCGAGGCTGCCAATATCTTGCGCGACGCCAAGGCGAAGGCAGACGCCACCGTGGGCGACCTTGATGCCAAGCGTCAGGAACTCCGAGCCGACGCGGCTGCGCTCGAGGCATTCCTTGACGAACAGCGGGCTTCGCTGTCTGCTGGTCTCTCACAGATCCAGGCTGTGCTCGACGATCCGCGTGCGCTGCGGATCGGTGCGCCTCCGGCGCTGGAAGCATCCGTGCTCATCGTCGACGACGAGCCGGTCGTCCCATCGAGCGATTTCCCGACCATGGCGACGCCGACCATCGGGGATGAACAAAGCGCGACAGGTACAGATACGAACTCCGCTCTCGAAGATCCCAGTTCCACACCTTCGGCAGGAACAGAAGGCTCAGGAGCCGAACCAGAACCGACCACGGGTGGAGAACTATTCGGCGCCAAGGATGACGAGGTCGATGAGGCGATGCGGAAATTCTTCGACGCCAACTTCGACGATGACGAGCGCTTCGGTCGCTAGGACAGCCGGAGGCTCACTGACACCGGGGTGCCATCGAGTTCGATCTGACGTTCGCCGCCCCCGAAGCTCACGTCGGTGGCGAGGATCTCTGCGGTGATCGCTGAGCGGTACTGCTCAATAATCCCCTGCAGGCGGTTATCGGCGTCGATGACGACAGTGATCCGGTCGGCGATTTCGAATCCGGCTGATTTCCGTGCATCGTTGAGCGCCCGGATGAGTTCACGTGATGTTCCTTCGGCACGCAGAGTGTCGGTCAACTCGAGGTCGAGGGCGACAGCCCAACCTGCATCCTCGACCAGTGCAAGCGATTCGTGACGTTCGGCTCGCACCTCGACTTCTGAGGATTCGAGTCGCTCACCGGCGATCTCGATGAATCCCTGAGCCTCGAGTTGAGACTGGAGGGCAGAGCCGTCAGCATCGGCGAGCGCGGACTTCACATCGTTGACCTTCTGGCCGAGACGGGGACCGAGCACACGGAAGTTCGGAATGACGTTCCAGCGCAGCAGTCCCGAGAGGGTGTCGAGGCGCTCAAGCGTCTTGACATTGAGTTCGGACATGATCTCGTCGTCGATCTCAGGGGAGAGGACGATCCCCGGGTGCAGCAACAGTGCCCGTGCCAGTGGCTGACGCACCTTTGCCTTGGCATCAGTGCGGGCCGAACGGCCAAGTGCAACAAGGCGCCGGGCCGCGTTCATCTGCTCGGAGAGAGCGGTGTCGTGGCGGCCCTGAGCAACAGGCCAGTCCGTGAGATGCACCGAGGTTTCGCCGGTCAGGGTTGTGTGGATCTCGTCAGCGAGGAACGGACAGAACGGGGCCAGCAGTTTGGAGATTGTGACGAGACATTCGTAGAGCGTTGCGTGGGCGCTGGCGTCGCTCGACTTCCAGAACCGGGGTCGGCTCCGGCGCACGTACCAATTCGAGAGATCGTCGACGAAGCGGGCGATGCGCGTGGCGCCTGTGAGCGCGTCGAATGCGTCGAGCGCCCCAGTCACGACTTCGATGGTGTCATCGAGTTCGGAGAGGACCCAACGGTCGAGGATGTGGGTGGGTGCCACTGGTTCTGACGTGGGCTCCCACCCGTCGAGATCGGCATAGGTGGCGAAGAACGAGTGGACATTCCAGAGGGTCAGGAGGGTCTGACGGGTGGCCTCGCGAATACCGTCGGGGAACACCCGGCGAGGGGTCCATGGCTGACCGGAGGAGAAGAAATACCAGCGCAGAGCATCGGCGCCGAGCGTGTCGAAGATATCGAATGGGGCGATGACATTGCCCCGCGATTTCGACATCTTCTGCCCGTTCTCATCGACGATGAGCGCCAAGCACACCACATTTTTATACGGCGTGGAGCCGAAGACGAGGGAGTTCACTGCCAGTAGCGAATAGAACCAACCTCGGGTCTGATCAATGGCTTCGCAGATGAAATCTGCGGGGAACGCGTGGTCGAACTGGTCGGCGTTCTCGAATGGGTAGTGCTGCTGGGCGGTGGGCATGGAACCCGAGTCGAACCAGGCATCAAGCACAGGAGCAACCCGTCGGGAGGTACCCGAGCATTGAGCGCTTGTGCAGGGGAAGGTGATGTCGTCGACGTAGGGCCGGTGCAGGTCGAGTTCGGTGAGATCGGAACCGCTGAGATCGCTGAGTTCGGCCACTGAGCCGATGCAATGTTCATGTCCACCGGTATCGCATCGCCAGATGGGCAGGGGAGTTCCCCAATAGCGGTCACGCGACAAGGCCCAGTCGATGTTGCCCTCGAGCCATTTGCCGAACCGGCCGTGCTTGATGAATTCGGGGTTCCAGTTGATGGTGTCGTTCTGCTCGATGAGCAGATCCCGATGTTCGGAGGTGCGCACGAACCAGGATGTCTTGGCCCAATAGATCAGAGGCGTGCTGCAGCGCCAGCAATGGGGGTAGCTGTGCTCGTAAGCCTGTTCGCGCACGAGCAGACCTCGTGCCTCGAGCATGGCAATGATGTCGCGGTCCGCGTCCTTCACGAATCGCCCGGTGAAGTCCGGCACGGTGTGATCGAACGAAGCTGCTGCATCAACAGGGTTAAGGACCGGGAGTTTCTCGGCCCGACCCACCTGAGCGTCGTCCTCGCCGAACGCAGGAGCAAGATGCACGATGCCGGAACCATCCTCGGTGGTGACGAAGTCGGCGGCAACGACCCGCCAGCCATCGGCACCGGCGGGAACCTCGAGGTCGGTGAAAGGTCGCTGGTACCGCCAGCCGACCAGTTCAGCGCCGGTGAACGATTCGACGATCTCGGAATCCTCGGGGGCGAGAGCCGCAGCCATGACGAGATCGCGCTGTCCGTCGGTCGAGCGCACCCGCACGTAGTCGATGGTGGGACCGACAGCAGCAGCGACGTTGGAGATGAGGGTCCAGGGCGTGGTGGTCCACACGAGCAGGTCGACATCGCGCCCATCGACCGGGAACCGCACGTACACCGACGGATCAGTGACATCGCGATAGACGTCAGGTTGGCCGAGTTCATGGCTCGACAGCGCTGTGCCGCAACGTCCGCAATAGGGCGAGACTTTGTGGCCCTCGTAGAGCAGCCCCTTGTCCCAGAGTTGTCGTATGAGCCACCAGACCGACTCGACATAGGAGTTATCGAGAGTCCAGTAGGCGTCAGCGGTATCAATCCAGACCCCTGATCGTTCGGTGAGAGCGGTCCAGTCGGTGACGTAGCGCTGGACCGATTCTCGGCAGCGACGATTGAACTCGGCGATTCCGAAGGCTTCGATCTCGGTCTTGGTCGAGAGTCCGAGTTCCTTCTCGACCTCGAGTTCGACCGGTAGGCCATGGCAGTCCCAGCCACCCTTGCGGGGGACATCATGCCCGCGCATTGTCTGGAAGCGGGGATAGATGTCCTTGAACACCCGGGCCCAGACATGGTGCAGGCCGGGCCGGCCATTGGCGGTCGGGGGTCCTTCGTAGAAGATCCAAGGCTCACCACCGGCCCTGAGGCGCCGGGCGGCTGCGACGATGTCGTCGTCCTTCCAACGGGAGAGAACACTCGTCTCGAGAGATGGCAGATCCAGATCAGGGTTCACGGGGCCGAACGACATGAGCCAAGCGTAGGCGGTCCTCCGCCGGACACCGTGCGGTGGGTGTTGCCTCTGTCGCCGCAGTGACCTACCCTGCCCACCCCTGTGCTGCAGGTGTCTGGCGAACCGGTTCTCCGGTTCGCTCACTGCGCGGTGGTGGTCGATCCCGACCGCTCTGGCGAACCAAGAAGGTGATCATGGCAAGCAAAGTCCCGGCGAAGAAGGCGACTCCCGCGAAGAAGGCTGCTCCAGCCAAGAAAGCGGCGGTCCCGACGACTCCTGCGAAGAAGGCTGCACCAGTCAAGAAGGCTGCACCAGTCAAGAAGGCTGCTGTGAAAAAGGCTGCACCAGTCAAGAAGGCTGCTGTGAAAAAGGCTGCGCCAGTGAAGAAGGCTGCTGTGAAGAAGGCTGCTGTGAAGAAGGCTGTACCGGCGAAAAAGGCGGTTCCGACCAAGAAGGCCGCTCCGGCGAAGAAGGCCGCACCCAAGAAAGCACCTGTGACAACCTCCCCCCCCGAGAAGTCCTCCCCGTCTGTCCCGGCAACGCCGGCGAAGGCGGTTACCCCCGCAGTTGCGAAGCCGTCGCAGGCCAAGCCGCCGGCTCTGGCCAAGAAGCCCGATCCGCCGAAGCCGAAGGCGTTCAAGTATCCGTTCGACGCCAAGTTCCTCGAGTCACAGCGTCTGCTGCTGCTGAGCGAACGGGCTCGCCTCATGCGCGATGCCGACAGTCTCACCGCCGAAGCCAATCTGCTGGCCGAGATGCGCGAGCCCGGTGACGTCCAGTTCGATGAGGAGTCAGGAGAGGGCGACACCCTCGCAGTCGAGCGAGAGCGCGACCTCGCCCTTTCGGCGCAGTTCCGCGATCAGGTCGACGAGATTGATCTCTCACTCCTGAAGATCCCAGCCGGTACCTATGGCATCTGCGAGATCTCCGGTCTCGCTATCCCGCGCGAGCGACTCAAGGCAATCCCGTGGTGCCGTGAGCGTGTCGAGTACAAGGTCGGGGGCTTCGGTCGTCGCTAAGCGGACGGACGGCGCTGCCACCACTCACCGCCGTCTGTTCCTCGCCGTCGCTGCCGGCTGGCTGGTCTTCGATCAACTCACGAAGACTTGGGCCGAGCATGCGTTGACGGGCGCCCCGGTGCACGTGATCGGGACCATGCAGTTCGAACTCATCTATAACTCGGGTGCGTCGTTCAGCTTGGGAACCGGCCTCGGACCATGGATCGCGCTCGGAGCGCTCGGTGTGGTGGCGGCTCTGCTCTGGGTCGGTCGTTCGGTCCGGTCACGAATCAGTGCCGTGGCCCTCGGCCTGATCGTCGGCGGAGCGCTCGGAAACGTCATCGACCGAGCAGTGCGCGGCGACGCCGGTTTCCTGCACGGTTCGGTCATCGACTTCATCGACCTCCAATGGTGGCCGGTGTTCAACATCGCAGACGTGGGCGTCGTCTGCGGAGCAATCCTGCTCGTCATCGCCACGTTCCGAGGATCCCCCACATGAGTGCCCACGAAGTCGTCCCCGAAGCACTTGACGGAGAACGTATCGACCGTCTTGCCGCCATGATCACCAGCGCCAGCCGCACCCAGGTGGTCGATTGGATCGCCGCTGGGTTGGTCCGGCGCAATGGTGCAGTCGTCGCAACCAGGTCACAACGTGTCCACACGGGTGATCGCATCGATATTGAGGTGGATCTTGATGCTCCGCCCGCAGCGCTCGTCGCGGAGCCCGATGTACCGATCACGATCGTGCATGTCGACGATGATGTGATCGTCATCGACAAACAGGCCGGTCTGGTCGTGCATCCGGGTGCCGGCAATGCCACAGGCACGCTCGTGCAGGGTCTGCTCGCTCGTTTCCCGGAGATCGCCGGCGTCGGTGACCCGGAGCGTCCCGGGATCGTGCATCGCCTCGACAAGGACACATCGGGACTCATGCTGGTGGCCCGAACCCAGGAGGCGTACGAGGAACTCGTATCCATGCTCGCCGCCCACGAGATCGAACGTTGCTATCTCACGTTGGTCTGGGGGATCCCGGAGTCGGTCGGTGGTCTCGTCGATGCCCCGATCGGGCGGTCGCATCGGGAGCCGACTCGGATGGTGGTGAGCGCGCAGGGCAAGGAAGCCCGCACCCGCTATGAGGTCATCGAGACGTTTCAGGAACCGGTGCCGCTCGCGCTGCTCGAATGTCGTCTGGAGACCGGGCGCACGCATCAGATCCGCGTGCATATGGCCGCTATCGGTCACGCAGTTGTTGGTGATGATCGCTACCGAGGTGTCCGTCCAGCCGTGAGCACGCCTCGCATGGTGCTGCACAGCGCGCTCTTGAGTCTCGACCACCCGACCAAGGAAGGCGTGCAGCTCTCGTTCGAATCTCCGCTGCCCGAGGATCTCGCTGCGGTGGTGGAATCGGTCAGGAACCCGTGACCCATGGCGGGATGCTGCCTGCTGTGGCGGCACTCTCGCTGGGCCAACCGGCTTCTCCACGGGAGATCGCCACGATGTCGGCAAGGGTGACGGCCTCGAGGTACCGCCGCATGTGTTCGCCGACATCAGCCCAGACGGCCAGCAGCACACACTGCCCCTCATGGTCACAGGAGCCGTCGGTATGGGGTTCGCGGAAGTCACCGGCCACGATCGGACCATCGACGGCGCTGACGATTGACGACAGGCTGATCGTTTCCGGCGAGCGGGCGAGCACGTAACCGCCGCCCACCCCGCGCTTGGACCTGACAAGACCCGCGCCCTTCAGGGCCAACAGGATCTGCTCGAGATAGGGCTGGGGGAGACCGGTGCGTTCGGCGATGTCACGGACCGAGGTCGGACCACCTTCGTCGGCGTGGAGCGCGAGTGAGAGCAGTGCTCTGCTTGCATAATCACCGCGGGTGGACACCTTCACGTCGCTCATCGTAGGGGGCGGCGTCGCTGCGTTGCGCCGCGGTCCGCGACGGGCGCTACCGTGACCTTTCGGACAAGGAGGTCCGTCGTGGAGGGTCTACGGCCGGTACTGCCCGAATACGGCGGAGCCTGCATCGACAGTGTGGTCCCGGCTCTTCTCGACCTCGACCGGGAGCCGCCCGATTGGATGCCGTCGCAACTGCTCGAGGCCGAACAGGTCGTCGTCCTGGTGCTCGATGGTCTGGGTTGGCTGCAGTTGGACCGCTTTGCGAAATTCGCGCCCACCCTTCGGGGCCTCGAGGGTCGGTCGATCACCAGCGTTGCTCCCACCACGACGGCCACCGCTCTCACATCAATCACGACGGGCCTCGCTCCGGGTGTGCATGGTGTCGTCGGTTACCGCATGAGCGTCGAGGGCCAGGTGCTCAATGTGCTGCGCTGGAACGCCAACGGGCGTGATGCCAGATCGGCGATTTCCCCGGAGTCCACCCAGCCCCATGTCGCCTTCGAAGGGCAGCGTCCACCGGTGGTCACGCGGGCCGAGTTCCGCGAGACCGGCTTCACCCGTGCGCACCTTGCTGGTGCGCGGCATCTCGGCTGGCGCATGCCATCCACGCTCGTTGCTGAAGTCGCCGGAGCACTGCGACGCAACGAGCCCTTCATCTACGCCTACTACGACGGCATCGACAAGATCGCCCATGAATTCGGTCTTGGCGAGCACTACCTCACCGAACTGCGAGCAGCTGATCGCGTCGCTGCCGACATTCTCGAAGTGCTTCCACCAGGGGCTGCGCTCGTGGTGATCTCTGATCACGGACAGGTCGATGTCGGCGAGAACACGATCACCCCGCATGCCGAGGTTTTGGCCCATGTCGATGTGCAGTCGGGTGAGGGCCGCTTCAGATGGCTTCATGCTCGTCCGGGGCATTCCCGGCAGTTGCTCGAGGCAGCGGTGGCCCATCACGGCGATACCGGCTGGATCCTGGGAGTGGACCAGATCATCGAGGAGGGTTGGTTCGGTCCCGTTGTCAGCGACGAGGCCCGCTCACGACTCGGTGACGTCGCTCTGGTGGCTCGTGAGGTCGTCAGCTACACGGATCCCACCGATACCGGTCTGTACGAACTGCGAGCCCGCCACGGGTCTCTCACCGCCGATGAGATGCTGGTTCCGTTCCTCACCGCATTCGGCTGAGTGATCCGCCGTCCGATGGGGGAGAATCGTTCATGAACGCATCGCAGGACAATCCCGTCGAACTCGTCTCCACCGGAGGTACCGACACCAGTTCGGCACCATCGGAGGAATCCACCGAGCGGGAGTTCGTCTCCGAGCCGGCCAAAGTGATGCGAGTCGGTTCCATGATCAAGCAGTTGCTCGATGAGGTTCGCTCCACCACGCTCGATGAACCATCGCGTCAACGACTCCGCGAGATCTATGACCGTTCGATCACCGAGTTGGGTTCGGCGCTGTCGGTTGACCTCCGCGAGGAACTCAACCGGCTGGCTTTCCCGTTCCAGGAGGAGGGAACCCCGACCGAGATCGAACTTCGGGTGGCTCAGGCCCAGCTCGTCGGTTGGCTCGAAGGCCTGTTCCATGGGATCCAGGCCACGCTGTTCGCCCAGCAGATGGCTGCTCGCCAGCAGCTCGAGAACATGCGGGGACTTCCCCCCGGTTCGCTTGGCCCGAACGGGGCGCCTGACCTCGATGGCCGTCCCGGGCCGACCATCGACGACCGACCCGGGACCTATCTCTGAGTTCTCTCTGAACTATCGCTGAGTTATCTGGCCTCTGAACACTGATTCAGGCGAGAGACTTGGCGGCCTTCGACAACTGGTACCCCGAGGCGAGCATCAGCAGACCGATCAGGATGAGCACGATCGCGATCAGAATCGCGGCCGCGTACTTGATGGAGTTCGGCCAGGCCATGACCGCGATGCCGACAGCGATACTGAGCAGTCCGTGGATGATGAGGCTGCTGCGCCCCATCTCCTTGTCCACGAGCATCGAGGCGATCAGTGCCAGCACGCCAGTGATCACGAAGTCGAGTCCGATGAGCCACACGATGGTGGTGGAGACGGCGCCGGACCAGAAGATGAGGACCAGACCGAAGCCGACATTGACGACGCCACGTAGAAGCAGGAAACCCCATGCGGAACCCTTGCGATGGGTGGTGATCGCCTCGGCAGACTGGGCGAAGCCCGAGACGAGGAACAGCACACCGAGGATCACGCCGACCACATGAGCGGTGCGACTGGGCCAGAAGAGCAGGAACAGTCCGGCGAGCAGGCTGACAATTCCGATGCTGTAGGCGGTGATTCGCGATCCGCGCAGCAGGTCGAGTGTCGAGCGGTCATCTGTGGCCATGAAGGCCTCCTTCGTAGTTGTTGTCGTAGTTGTTGTCGTGGTCGTGTTCGTGGTCGTGGGTGCGTTCGGACCCGGAGAATTCCGGCGCCGGATCTGGTCCCCGGATTTTTCTCGGGACCAACCCACGCTAGAACCGCAGCCTCTTCTGAGCGGGGACCTGTGCCCGGGGATCGGTCCGGCGCCGTCGCTGAATCGGCAGTGCTACGGTCGCCGTCGGGCGGGTCACAAGGCTGTGATTCGCCCGCAACCGCCCACGATCCGTCTCTTCAGGAGTGCCCGGGTGCCCGATTCGTTCACCCATCTCCACCTACACACCGAGTTCTCGATGCTCGACGGAGCGGCGCGGGTTACTGACGTGGTGGCCGCCGCAGCCGCCGATGGGCAGCCCGCCATCGGCATCACTGACCACGGCAACATGTACGGAATCCTCGATATGTACCGGGCGGCCAAGGACGTCGGGATCAAGCCGATCATCGGTACCGAGCTCTATCAGGCCTATGAACATCGCACCGAGCGTCCCGCCCGTCGGGGTCGAATGGACGACTCCGGGGGCGAGGCCGACGGCGGTCGCAAGGCCTACTACCACCTCACTGCGCTCGCGGAGAGTGGGGTCGGTTACAAGAACCTCATCCAACTCTCGAGTCGTGCCTATCTCGAGGGCTACTACATGAAGCCCAAGGTCGACTGGGAGCTGCTCGAGGCCCATCACGAAGGCATCATCGCCACCACCGGATGTCTCGGTGGTCAGGTGCTGCAGGCACTCATGCAGGGCGACGAACGCGGGGCACTCGAGAAGGCCGCCCGCCTGCAGGACATCTTCGGACGCGACAACTTGTTCGTCGAGATCCAGGATCACGGCATCCCCGAGCAGCACACCACCAACCCGATGCTGTTCGAACTGGCTCGCAAGCTCCGGGCCCCGCTGCTGGCCACCAACGACAGTCACTACACGCATCAGCACGATGCCGTCTCGCATGATGCGCTTCTCTGTGTGCAGACCGGGTCATTGATGAGTGATCCCGACCGGTTCAAGTTCTCGGGCGATCAGCATTACCTGAAGAGTGCCGCCGAGATGCGTCGGCTCTTCTCCGAGGTTCCCGAGGCCTGCGACAACACGTTGTGGATCGCCGAGCGCTGCGATGTGGAGATCGAGTTCGGCAAGCCGCAACTGCCCAACTTCCCGTTGCCTCCCGGATTCACCGACGATGCCGATTACCTGCGTCATCTCACGATGGAGGGAGCGAAGGAGCGTTGGGGAGCGCAGATTCCCGACACGGTCGTCGAGCGTCTGGCCTATGAACTCAAGGTCATCGCCGATATGGGGTTCAGTTCGTACTTCCTCATCGTCTGGGACCTCATCCGTCATGCTCGCGACAGCGGGATCCGCGTCGGGCCCGGTCGTGGCTCGGCTGCAGGGTGCGCGGTCGCGTACACGCTTCGCATCACCGATCTCGATCCGATCAAGTACGACCTCCTGTTCGAGCGTTTCCTCAACCCGAGTCGCGTGTCGATGCCCGATATCGATATGGACTTCGACTCCCGATACCGCGACGAGATGATTCGGTACGCGGCGGAAACCTACGGCCGTGACCATGTGGCCCAGATCGTCACGTTCTCCACCATCAAGGCCCGAGCGGCAGTGCGTGACGCGGCCCGAGTGCTCGGGTATCCCTATGCGGTCGGCGACAAGGTGGCCAAAGCCATGCCGCCGCTGGTCATGGGTCGTGACACCCCGCTGTATGCGTGTCTCGAGGAACACCCGAAGTTCGCCGACGGTTTCAAGATGGCTGCCGACCTGCGTGAGATGTACACCTCTGACGACGACGCCCGACAGGTCATCGACGTGGCACGCGGACTCGAGGGTCTTCGTCGCCAGGACGGTATCCATGCTGCAGCAGTGGTGATCACCAAGGAACCGCTCACCGAATATCTCCCGATCCAGCGCAAGAACGAAGCCGGGGTCGATCCCGAACTCTCACCAGTGGTCACCCAGTACGAGATGCACGGCGTCGAGGATCTCGGTCTGCTCAAGATGGATTTCCTCGGCCTTCGCAATCTCGATGTCATCTCCGACACCGTCGAGATGCTTCGAGAGACCCGTGGCATCGAACTCGACATCGACACCGTGCCACTCGATGACGACCTCACGCTCCAGATGCTGCGCGACGGCGACTCCATCGGTGTGTTCCAACTCGAGGGCGGCCCGATGCGGGCGCTCATGCGGTCTCTCGCACCCACGTCGTTCGAGGACGTCGCAGCACTCGTGGCGCTGTACCGCCCGGGGCCGATGGCGGCCAACATGCACAACGATTACGCGGACCGAAAGAACGGCCGCAAGCCGATCGAGTATCTGCACGATGACCTCGCGGAGCTCCTCGGTGACACCTATGGCCTGATGATCTATCAGGAGTCCGTGATGCGAGTGGCGCAGAAGTTCGCCGGCTATTCGCTCGCTGAGGCTGACAACCTTCGAAAGGCCTGCGGCAAGAAGGTCCGCGAACTCATCCAGGCCGAGCGCGAGAAGTTCGTGGCCGGCTGCGACACGGTCGGCTATGGCTCCGCCATCGGCACGTCACTGTTCGACATCATCGAACCCTTCGCCGACTATGCGTTCAACAAGAGCCACAGCTACGGCTACGGGCTCATCGCCTATCAGACCGCGTATCTGAAGGCCCATCATCCTGTCGAATACCTCGCCGCCCTTCTCACGAGCGTCAAGCAGAACCTTGATAAGGCCGCGGTGTATCTCAACGAGTGTCGGCAGCGCGGAATCGCCGTTTTGGTACCCGATGTCAACGTTTCGGCCAGTGATTTCATCGCCGTTGATCAACCCGACGGATCACGTGATATCGCATTCGGCATGTCTGCAGTCCGCAATGTTGGCGAGGGACTCGTGTCGCTCATCGTTGCCGAGCGTGACGCCAATGGTTCCTACGTCGACTTCTATGACTTCTGCGATCGAGTCGATACCAATGTTCTCAACAAGCGCACCATCGAATCGCTGATCAAGGCCGGTGGCTTCGATGCCATGGGGTACAGCCGCAAGGGACTGCTCGGGTACTACGACAAGATCATCGATGACACCGTCGTGCGCCGCCGGAAGGAGGCCGAGGGCCAGTTCGATCTCTTCTCCTCGGCATTCGATGACGCTCCCGCCGGCGTTGCTCCCGCCAACCGCTATGACATTCCCACCGATGACTTCGACAAACGCCAACGTCTGGCCTTCGAGAAGGAGATGCTCGGGCTCTACGTCTCGGACCACCCGCTCATGGGCGCTGAGGCCTCGTTGCGTCGGCGTGTCGAATGCGCCATCGCTGATCTCGAAGGGGTCGAGGACGGTTCGATCCGCACGATCGGTGGCCTTGTCACCACACTGCAGCGTAAGTGGACCAGGAAGGGCGACCTCATGGCGACGTTCACGCTCGAGGATCTCCAGTCCTCGGTCGAGGTCATGGTGTTCCCGAAGACGATGCAGACCTTCGGTCACCTTCTCGAGGACGATGCCGTTGTGATCGTCAAGGGACGTGTCGACACCCGCGATGACCAACCGAAGATCATGGCCACCGAACTCCAGCGCTTCGAACCGGTCACCGATGGAAATCCACCACTGCATATCAACATCAGTCCGTCGCGACTCAGCGATGAGATGCTCACTGCGCTCAAGGCACTCCTCAGCGATCATCAGGGCGAGTCGCAGGTCTTCCTCCATGTCGGTGAACGCCAGGTGCTTCGACTCCCTGATGCGTTCAATGTCGATGCCACCACCGGATTGCTCGCTGAGTTGCGGGTACTCCTCGGTCCCGACGCCATCGCCTGATCGAACGAGCAGTGTTCAGACGTCCCCATCGATCGCAGTGATCGCTGCGGTGACGCGGGCGGCGATCGCCGGATCGAGTCCCGGCGTGGCCAGCACCCGCCGGTACTCCCTGACCGCCGCAGCGGGTTGCCCAGTGGTGGCGAGCGCGTAGCCGAGCATGTGACGCATCTTCGCTTCGGCTGCGGTGGGGGAGCCGTCGCCGCCGAGGTCCCGTCGTCGCGCAGACTGGAGCAAGAGACCACGTTCGAGATGGGCGATGGCCTCGGCGCACCGATCGCGCTGCACGAGCGAATGACCGAACGCGAGCTCCATCGCCGGTCGCCACTGACCGTCGTCAACGCCCCCGGAGATCGCCAGACAGTCCGGTGCGCCGGCGATGACGGCATCCCAACGACCGGCGGTATAGGCCCGGAGGGTGCGAGTCACCTGCTTCGGGGCATCAATCAACTGGCGTCGTTGGCGCAGCCCGCGCAGGGCAAGAGCCCATACGCCGCCTGCCAGAACAGCGATCAGGATGGAGGCGAGAATGGTCACGGCGGCGCACCCTAGTTTGCGGAGTTGCGCTCGACGGCTCCACGCGGTGGACTATGTATCCGCTTTTCTCCTTTTCTGGGAGCTTTTTCAGAGGCAGCAGACACATATGGCTATTGAGGTCGTTACCAAGGATTGCACCCAGCTCAGCGATGCCGAGCTGGCAGAGATGGCAGATATCTGCGTGGACGGCCCCAGCCGCTTCGAAGCGGGCCTTCTCTCCAAGCAGGTCGAGGCATGGGTGCTGGTCACCCTGGCCCGCGACTCGGGGCTCAAGGGCTTCTCGTTCTGCACGCTAGAGCGCATCGGTGGCACACCGAGCGTCTTGATCGGACTGGCTTCGGTGAAGCGAACCGCCAAGAGGAACTCGATCCTCAAGGCGATGATGCATGATCAGTTCAAGCGCTCTGTGATGGCCTTTCCTGACGAGGATGTTCTCGTCGGCACCCGCTTCACCACAGCAGCCGGGTTCGAGGCCTTCAAGACCCTCGACGACATCGTTCCCCGCCCGGAGCACAAAGCAACCGGCGAAGAACGGGCGTGGGGTCGTCGTCTGGCCAAGCGGTTCAGCATCGATTCGAGTTCGTACAACGATCAGATCTTCACCGCTACCGGCGATGGTTCATTCCCGCTCTCGCTCGATCACGAGTCACTCGATCCCGACTCCTTTGATCCGGCAGTCGTCTCGCTCTTCGATGGAGTGAAGGAAAAGACCGGCGATTCACTCATTGCCTTCGGCTGGGCAATGGCTGAGGATCTCGCCAAACTCAAGTGACCCACAGCCGGTGATGCAGTTCGCCGATGTCGTCCGTGGACGGCGCATGGTTCGCTCATTCACCGGTCAACCCGTGGAATCAGAGGTCCTCGACCGGATCTGCGATCTTGCTGTTCGCGTGCCCGCAGCCGGAAATACCCAGGGTCTCGATCTTGTCGTCCTCGAAGGGTCTGAGACCGACCTCTACTGGAATGCCAGTCTTCCTGCCTCGCGTCGCGAACAATTTCCGTGGCCGGGTCTTCTCGTCGCTCCGGTGCTGCTCATCCCGGTCTCGGATCCGAGCGCCTACGTGGAGCGTTACAGCGAACCCGACAAGGCGCACTCCGGACTCGGCGTCGGCGCCGATGCATGGTCAGTTCCCTACTGGTATGTCGATTCGGCGTTCAGTGCCATGGTTGCGCTTCTGGCTGCCGTCGACGAGGGTCTCGGCGCCGTGTTCTTCGGCCAGTTCGACCATGAGCCGGCGATCAAGCAAGCGCTGGGTATCCCAGCAGATCGTCGGCCGGTGGGCACCATCGCCATCGGCCATGCTGCGGCGGAGCAGCGCGCCAGCCAGTCGTCACTGCGACCGCGTCGTCCGATCCACGAGGTCGTGCACCGCGGAGGCTGGTGATCAGTCGCCGAGTTGGGTGAGCAACATCTCGACATCGTCGGCCGGCAATCCGCACGCGTAGTCCTGACAGACATAGGCACGACCATCGCCGCCGGTCTCGTCCCGACCCTCCCAGAGCGGAGAGGCGGTGGGTTCGCCCCACGCCAGCACTGCACCCGGGGTCCAACGCTGCTGGACCGCCCCGACGAGATCAGGTCGGTCGCCGGTGATGACGATCTCGGTGGACCCGAATGCGTGCAGTTCGACGGCGTAGAGGAGATGACCGAATCCGAGGGGAAGGCGACCAGCGGCTTCGCCCAGCATGGTGACGATCCGCCCGGCGAGCGAACGGAAGCGATCGTTCCCGGTGATCGCTGCGAGTCGCAGCAGTCCCACCGCGGCGAGACTGTTCGCCCCGGGAGTGGCGTTATCCATCAGTTCCTTCGGTCGGGTCACCAGTGCCTCGGCATCGGAACCAGTGCTGAACACGCCGCCGTTCTCTTCGTCCCAGAAGAGTTCGATGAGTGCATCAGCGGTGGTGATGGCCTCGTCGATCCATCGAGCCTGACCGGATGCTTCGGCGAGACGGACGAACGCATCGATCATCGCCCCGTGGTCGGCGGCGTAGGCGAGGATCTTGGCGTGGCCGTCGGCGGCAGTGCCATCCGTTGGGCCCTGCCAGGTGCGAAGCCAACGGCCGTCGACTCGTCGGAGGTTGTCGCACAGGAACTCTGCGGTCTCGATCGCAGCGGCGAGCCAACGTTGTTCTCCGGTGGCGGCCGCCGCCTCGGCCAGTGTGGCCAACATGAGGCCGTTCCATTCGAGGAGCACTTTGCTGTCGAGTCCGGGGCGCACCCGTTGTTCACGGGCTTCGAAGAGGGCGACACGCGCCCGCTCGACCGATTCGGGTCGGGCGATATCGCCTCGCACCACGCGTTCGAGGATGTTCGATCCCTCCCAGTTTCCGGCCTCGGTGACCCCGTACCAATCGATCGCATCCGCGGCGTCGGGACCAGCGATGATCCGGACGCCATCGATCGACCAGACGTAGAACTTGCCCTCGACTCCTTCGGAGTCGGCGTCCTCGGCCGAGAAGAATCCGCCGAGGGGATGACGCAGATCGCGCAGCACGTACTCGATGGTTTCCTCGAGAACCTGGAGATGACGGGCCTCGCCGGTGAGTTGCCAGGCGTGGAGATAGACGCGGGCAAGCAATGCTTGGTCGTAGAGCATCTTCTCAAAATGGGGAATGAGCCACCGGCTATCGGTGGCGTACCGGGCGAATCCGCCACCGAGATGGTCGAAGATCCCGCCGGCAGCCATAGCGTCGAGGCTCAGGATCGCCGCATCAAGCGAACCGGCGTCGCCGGTGCGTTGGGCATGGCGCAGAAGAGTGTCGACCGACATCGTCTGCGGGAACTTCGGCGCTCGTCCGAATCCACCATCGGTGGTGTCGAGTTGGCTGACCAGTGAAGCGACAGCGGAGTTGACAACCGACTGCGATGGGGAGTCCTGGCCGCGGGGGATCTGATCCTGCGATGCGATGTGTTCGACGATCTCGTCGGCCTGACTGATGAGATCGTCGCGACGGGTCCGCCAGAGGTCGTCGATCGTGGTGCACAACGTGGTGAAACTGATGTGGTTGCCCTGGGAAACCTTCGGAAAATACGTCCCCGCATAGAAGGGTCGACCATCGGGCAGTGCGAACACGGTCATCGGCCAACCGCCGCGACCGACCATGGCCTGCACTGCAGCCATGTACACCGCATCGACATCGGGCCGTTCCTCACGATCGACCTTGATGTTCACGAACAGCTGGTTCATGAGCGCACCGGTTTCGGGATCCTCGAATGACTCATGGGCCATCACATGGCACCAGTGGCAGGCCGAGTAGCCGACTGAGATGAGCACGGGCACTTCACGGCGCTCCGCCTCCGCGAACGCGTCTGGACCCCAACTCCACCACTCGACCGGGTTGTCGCGATGCTGGGCGAGATACGGGGAGAGATGGGCGAGGGCCTCGTCACGGATGAGCATCTTGACAGTCTCGCCGGTCGATGCACGGGGGAGACGCATCATGGTCCCGGACGTCCGTGCAGGGTCCTACGATGCCGACATGACTGTTCCCTCACTTCCGCTCCATGACGGCCGCTCCATCCCGCAGCTCGGTTTCGGTGTGTTCCAGATCCCGGCCGAGGACACCGCCCGGGTCGTCGGCGAGGCCTTCGAAGCTGGCTATCGCCATATCGACACGGCATGGGGTTATATGAACGAGCAGGGCGTGGGTGAGGCCATCGCTGCGTCGGGGCTGACGCGCGATGACATCTTCGTCACAACGAAGGTCTGGAACTCGTTTCAGGGGCGTGAAAAGACCCTCGAGTCCTTCGACGCATCAATGAATGCGCTCGGGCTCGAGGAACTCGACCTGCTGCTCATTCACTGGCCAGCCCCGGGCAATGGTCGTTTCGTGGAGACATGGGAAACCTTCGTGGAACTGCAGGCCGGCGGTCGGTTGCGCTCGATCGGTGTTTCGAACTTCCAGCCCGACCACATCCATCAGATCATCGAGGCCACCGGCGTGATTCCGGTGCTCAACCAAGTCGAGCTTCATCCGTACTTCCAACAGCGCACTCTGCGCGATTTCCACGATCTGCACGGCATCGTCACCGAAGCGTGGAGTCCGATCGCTCGCGGGCGGGTCGCTGCGGATCCCACCATCGTGGCGATCGCCGAGGCCCATGGGCGTACGCCGGCGCAGATCACGCTGCGATGGGAACTGCAGCACGGCATCGTGGTCATCCCGAAGACCGTGACCCCGGAGCGCATCGTGTCGAACCTTGCGGTGTTCGATTTCGAACTCGACGATGCGCAGATGGCTCTGATCGATGCACTCGACAATGCACTTGAGGGTCGGATGGGACCGAACCCCGACGAGTTCGATCTCGCCTGAGCAGTTTCAGCGGCCCTTGAACTCGGGCTTGCGCTTCTCGGCGAACGCACGCATCCCTTCCTTGGCATCCTCGCTGCGCATGACGGGAACGACGTGGCTGATCTCGATGGGTTGTGCTTCGGCCTCGGGGAGCCAGCCGGTTTCGATCACGGAGGCCTTCGACGCCGCAACCGAGAGCGGGCCGTTGTCGCAGATGATCGCGGCGATCTCGTGCGCCTTCGCCATTCCTTCGCCCTTGGGTACGAGATGGGTGACCAACCCCCAACGCAATGCCTCCTCGGCGTCGAGGATGCGCCCGGTGAGCAGCATGTCCATCGCAACCGCGTAGGGGATCTGGCGCTTGAGGCGCATTGTGGAACCGGCACCGGCGATGAGTCCGCGCTTGACCTCGGGAACGCCGAACGTTGCGTGCTCCTCCGCGATACGGATGTCGGTGGACTGCAGCATCTCGCAACCGCCGCCCATGCATTGGCCGTTCACCACGGCGATGATGGGCTTGCGGCACCAGTGGGTGAGCAACAGCCCTTTGCCGGTGATCGTGGGGTCGGTTTCGAGGCGCTTCTGGATCCGCAGGTTCTCTTCGGTCGGTTCTCCGGACATCCATCCATCGGCGAGATCGCCACCGGCGCAATACGCGACATCGCCGGCGCCGGTGAGGATGACCGCTCGGATGGATTCATCGGAATCAGCGAGGTCCCAGGCGTCGGCGAATCGCACGAGCATGTCGGGCACGAGCGCATTGCGGCGCTCGGGGCGGTTCATAGTGAGGGTGAGGACGGGACCGTCCTGCTGCACGAGAAGGGTTGGCTGATCAGACATGAGGGCGAGCGTAGCCAGTGCTCTCACAGCGAGCGGCGTTCCACCTTGCCGAGAGCGGTTCGTGGGAGCTTGTTGCGAAGTTCGAGTCGGCGTGGTGCACAGAACGCGGGAAGCACGAGGCGAACCGAGTCTCGTAATTCATCGAGCGATGGGGGAGAACTCGGATCGGTGGGTACCACCACAGCCGTGACGAGTTGGCCCCATTCCTCGTCTGGTCGACCGATGACCGCCACCTCGGAGACGGACGCAAGTGAGTCCAGCGCCGCCTCGATAGGCGCCGGCCAGACGTTCTCCCCACCGGTGATGATGAGATCTCCCCGACGTCCCTGCACGGTGAGAAGGCCGTCGTTGTCGATCGACCCGGCATCGTTGGTGGCCAGCCAACCGTCAGTGGTGCGTGGATCGGTGCCATCGCGGTAGCAGCGCAGCAGCATGTCGCCTCTGACCTGGATCTCATCATCGACTATGCGCAGTTCGACGCCGGGCAACGCCCCACCACTGAACACAACTGCACTACCGGTCTCGGTCATGCCGTAGCTCGTGACGCAGTTCTCGGGGAGAGACGCGGGAGCAGCGGAGCCACCGACGATGATGCGTCGGAAGATGGCGGCATCAATTCGGGCGAGTGCTGTCGGTACGAGCGAGGTTAGGGTCGCCCCGTTCGAGGCGGCCTGCATCACAGCTTCGGCGTCGAAGCGCTCGTGTACCTCGAGAGGCATGTCGAAGATGAGTGATCGGATCACCACGGCAAGCCCGGCGATATGTGAGAGCGGCAGACAGCACAACCAACGATCAGTCGCCGGGTCCACGCCGAGAGCGGCGCTCGTTGATCGGGCAGAGGCCTCGATGGAAGCGTGGGTGTGAACGACGCCCTTGGGAACGCCGGTGCTGCCGCTGGTGGGCACCACCAATGCATCGCCGGGCTCGGTGGGTCGTGCATCAGGCAACGCCGTTGATCCGCCATCGGTCTCGATGATCCGATGGGGACGCATCGCTTCGAGCAGCGCGGCGACGCCAGCTTCCGGGAGTCGTGGATCAACCGGAAGCACCGCATCACCTGCGTCCCATATCCGTCGCATCGTGTCGACGAAGGTTTGCCCGGTCTGGGCGATGGCGACGAGTTCCGGCATCTCCCCGAGGTTAGGTCCGAATCCGCAAGGTCGGTCCGTTGGCGCCTAGCTTCTCGACCATGAACGCATGGATCGCCGGCTCCCGCCCCCGCACCCTTCCGGCTGCCGTCGTGCCGGTACTGGTCGGCACTGCCGCTGCGGCAGGGATGAACGGTGACATCGGTTCGCTCAAGGGTTTGGTCATCTGGCGTTTCGCGGCTGCGCTGGTGGTTTCGCTCGCCCTTCAGGTGGGCGTCAACTACGCCAATGATTATTCCGACGGCGTTCGTGGAACCGATGACGAGCGCGTTGGGCCGATGCGTCTCACCGGTTCGGGTACCAAGACTCCGGCTGCGGTGAAGCGGGCGGCCATGGTCTCCTTCGGTGTTGCGGCTGTCTGCGGGCTGGGTCTGGCGGTCGCTACCAGCTGGTGGTTGATCGCCGTGGGTGTGGCGGCGATTGCTGCCGCTTGGTTCTACACGGGCGGGCCGCGCCCCTACGGGTATGCCGGTCTCGGAGAGCTGTTCGTGTTCGTGTTCTTCGGGGTCGTGGCGACGACCGGCTCGGCGTTCGTGCAGATCGAGCGCATCACGCCGCTCACCCTTCTGATCTCGATCCCGGTGGGGTTGCTGGCCACGGCATTGCTGGTGGTGAACAACTTGCGTGACATCCCCGGCGACACCGTGGCGGGTAAGCGCACGTTGGCGGTTCGTATGGGCGATTCGCGCACTCGGGTTCTCTACATCGCGATGATGGTTGCTCCGTTCGTCGCAGTCCCGTTCCTCTGTGGACTCTCGCAACGCCCGGCGGGTTCGCTCAGCCTCTTCGCCATCCTTCTCGTGCGGCGGCCCGTGCAGCGGGTGATCGAAGGAGCCCGCGGCCCTGCGCTGATCGCAGTGCTGGGGGAGACGGGTCGGGTACAGCTGGTCTTCGGAGTGCTCCTCAGCGCGGGCGTGTTCCTCGGGGGTTGACCCGGAGCGGGCTCAAGCTCGCTCAGGAGCGCCCGAGCCATCCCCGGATGAGCACAGCAGTCCCAGTGGGATTCTCGAGATGCGCGCTGTGGCCGCTTTCCGGAACCGCAGCGAATGAGGCATTCGTTCCGATTGAGGCACAGAGCCGAGTTCCGAGTTCGCTGAACTTCGCGTCGGAGGCCCCTGCAAGAACGAGCACCGGCATCTCGAGCTGGTTGAGTTCTGACCACAGCGGTCGCTGAGTGCCGGTGCCACAGGTTCGCAGGCTGCGAGCAAGTCCGACGGCGGTGTTCGTGCACCGTTCGGTCCGGTGAGCAACGTTCTCATCGAGCGCCGAGAAGAGCGGTTGGCGCAACCACTCGTCCACGAACTGGTCAACGCCGATCGCTTCAACCCGATCAGCCAGCAGTTCGTCGGCGGCTCGTCGATCGCTGCGCTCATGGTCGTCATCGATGCCGCCCGTGGCTCCGATCAGGATCAAGCGCTCCACGAGGTCTGGGCGGGCAAGTGCGAGATGGAGCGCAGTACGTCCTCCCATCGAGTAGCCGAGGTAGGTGCCGGAGCCGCCGACTGCTCCGCTGAGTGACGCGCTCTTCTCGAGATCAGCGAGCACTCCGCCCGACCCACCGTGACCCGGTGCATCAACAAGGACGAGCTCATGATCAGTCGCGAGATCCCCGGCGAGCGGCCCCCAGCAGTTGCTGGTTTGGGTGAATCCGTGGAGCATCACGATCCTGGGGCCAGCTCCGCGATGCAACGCCGAGAGGCTGGTCGCATCGGTCGGGGCAATGGACCGAGATGCGTCGTTCGAGGTGGCGTCGGGTTCGTGATCGAGCACGCTGGCAGCGTAGGGCGTTGGTCGGCGTCGGCCCCTACGCTTTCGCTCGTGGCTTCCGACATCGGTTCGATCAACCGCACGTTCTGCACGACGCTCGTCGATGAGTGGGTGCGATGCGGACTCACGCATGCTGTCATCTCACCGGGTTCTCGTTCCACGCCGATGGCACTGGCACTCGCTGATGATGGTCGAGTGCAGATACAGGTCCACCATGATGAGCGGTCAGCCTCGTTCATGGCGCTCGGTATTGCCCGGGCCACTGGTCGACCAGCGGTGGTGCTCACCACCAGTGGCACTGCAGCTGTGCAGTTACATGCCGCTGTGGTCGAGGCTGATCTCGACAGGGTTCCGATGCTCGTACTCACGGCTGATCGCCCGCCGGAGTTGCAGGGGATAGGTGCCCCGCAGACCATTGATCAGGTCGAACTCTATGGAACAAGCGTGCGGGCGTTCTTCGATGCGGGTCCGCCCGAACTCGCAGGGGCCGATACCTGGCGGGCACTCGCCTTTGAGGCGCTGGAGGCCACGACAGCGGCTGTCCACGGGCCGGTGCAGTTGAATCTTCCGTTCCGTGAGCCGTTGGTGGGTGAGCTTCTCGAGCTACCGGCACCGCAGCTGGTCGAGGGCAGCGACTCGAGCCCGGCAACCGTTGTCGTGCCCGAAGACGATGACGCCGGTTCCGGGGTCGGAGAACTCGCTGATCTGATGAGTGGATGTCGCGGTGTCATCGTGGTCGGCGCCGGTATCGGTGAACCCGAGGATGTGTTGGCGTTCGCCGCTGGTGTTGGATGGCCGGTGCTCGCCGATCAGCGAAGTGGGTGTCGGCTGGATCACCCGTCGGTCATCGCTCATGGCGATGCCATCCTGCGAGTGCCGTCACCAATGCTGGAACCGGAGCTGATCCTGCGCTTGGGCGCGCCTCTTGCCTCGAAGGTGCTGTCGCAATGGTTGGGGTCCTCGACCGCTGAGCAGGTCCTCGTCGACCCGCACGGAACGTGGCGCGACCCGGAGCAGTCATCCACAGTGAAGGTGATCGATGAGCCCTCAGCGTTATGCCGTTCGTTGATGGATGAACAGTTGGTCGAGGCTGATCCGCTCTGGATGCAGCAGTGGCGCAGGGCAGATGACGCAGCCGAGCGAGCCATCGCCGAACTCCTCGCCGACGAGGTCTCTCCGACCGAACCGGGAATTGCGCGTGCAGTGATGTGTGCAGTTCCCGACAATGCGCATGTGGTCGTGTCCTCATCGATGCCGATCAGGGATCTGGAATGGTTCGCCGCCCGACGCGACTCGGTCACGGTGCACGCCAATCGAGGAGCCAACGGAATCGATGGTGTGGTCTCCACCGCTGTCGGTGTTGCTGCATCGGGTGTTCCCACCGCTCTGCTGATCGGTGACGTGGCATTTCTGCACGACACCAACGGGCTTCTCGGACTCGTCGCTCGCGAGCTTGATCTGTGTGTTGTGGTCATCGATAACGACGGCGGAGGGATCTTCTCGTTCCTGCCGCAGCGCACTTCGCTCGACTCTGATCGGTTCGAGCAACTGTTCGGCACCCCGCATGGCGTCGACATCACCACATTGGCGAACGCGCATGGTCTTGCCGTGATGGAAGCCAACGATGATCAGGCAGCCGCTGCTGCGATCACTGCATCGTTCGCTGCCGGCGGTTCCCATGTGGTGCTGGTGCGGACCAATCGGGATGCCAACACCGAACTCCATGCGCTCCTGCACGCGGCCACGGCTGCAGCGATCGAGGACTCCCTCAGGGACGGATGACCGCACCGAGCATGGTCTGTAACTTGGCGCGGGTCTCGGCCAGTTCGGTCTCAGGATCAGAGTCGGCAACGACACCAACCCCAGCGAACAACCGGGCCGTGTGTCCCGACAATTGCGCCGACCGGATGCCGACAGCCCAGGTGCCGTTCCCGGCGGTGTCGACCCAACCGACGGGACCGGCATAGCGACCGCGATCGAGATCTTCGAACTCCTCGATGAGATGAAGGGCTGCGTCCCTCGGCATTCCTCCCACGGCGGGAGTCGGATGGAGCGCTGCAACAAGTTCGAGCACCGAGGCAGCCGGGGCGCTCAACTGCCCTTCGAGGCGGGTGGCGAGATGCTGCACGTTGGCCATCGCGACGATGGAGGGTTCGGCCTCTTCGTCGAGGTATGAGCACCACGGGAGCAGGGTGTCATGCACCATGTCGATGGTGTGTCGGTGCTCGGCGAGGGTATTCGAGGAAGCGAGCAGCGCCGAGGCGAGGCGGGCGTCGGTGTCAGCATCACCGCTGCGTGGAGCGGTACCCGCCATCGGATGGGCACGGACGACATCGCCCTGACGCTCCACAAGCATCTCGGGCGTGGCGCCGAGGAATCCTTCGACGCTGAAGAGCAAACTGCTCGGGAACGTACGGCGCAGATGGCTGAGGATCGGCCCCGGCCGGAATCCGGCGTCGGCCAGGACCTCGATCGAGCGGGCGAGCACCACCTTGTCGAGCGCGCCTGCTCGTATCCGATCAGTGGCTTCTGCGACCGCTGCGCACCACTGTTGGGGCGGCATCGCGGCACGCACAGAAAACGAGGAGGGTGCTTCGGTGGCGCTTCGGAATGCGGCGTCCCGACGGAATCCGACTGGTGCCGAACTGCCGCGCGCCAGAAAAGCATCGAGTGATTCCTGATCGGGGAGTGCATCTCGCTCCGCAATGGTGGTGATCCAGCGATCGCCGTCCTCTGAGCACCCGACGAGGATCGCCGGGACGGTGAGATGACCTGCATTATGGGGGTTGAACGGAAGAGCGCCAATGGCTACCGCTCCGGTTCCCGGGCCACCCACCTCGTTCTCGACACGGATCTGCTCGAGGGAATCTCGTACGGCGGCAGCATCGAGCGCCCCTGAGTCACGCGGCACCTCAATGCGTAGCGCCGTGCCGAGCGCAGCGAATCCAACCTCACCCCGGCAGAACAGCAGACCGTCGTCGCCCGCCAGCGCAACGAGATCAACCTCTTCGGTCAATCGGCGGGTGCGGGCAACCAGCGACGGTTCGATCACGCGGCGTCTGTCCGTCGCGTCGCGGTGATGAGTTGCGAGATGCCGGTCGTGAGAAGATCTCGACGGACATCGGCGAATCCTGCATCACGGAGTTGGGCGAGCATCACTTCGGGCTCCGGGAGATACGCCACTGATTTGGGAAGGTACCGGTATGCCGCAGGGTCGGAGAGCAGGCCACCGACCATCGGAACAACACGACCGAAGTAGATCGAATGACCGAACCGGAGCACGGGATTCGGCGGGATGGAGACATCGAGCAGCGCGATTCGACCGCCGGGTCGGACGACTCTGGCGAGCTCGACGAAGAAGCCGTTGAGCTCGACAAGGTTCCGCAGGGCGAATCCGCAGGTGATGCCGTCGAGCGCGCTGTCGGGGACAGGGAGTTGCAGGATGTCCGCTTCGGCGAGAGGGGCATCTGTGCGAGCGGCGGCGAGCATCCCGTAGGAGAGGTCGAAGCCGACCGGGCGCAGACCCTGCGTCGAGAGCTCACGGCAGAAGTCGCCGGTCCCACACGCCAGATCAGCGACGAGGGAGCCAGTGGGAAGTCGGAGGTCGCGAACGGTTCGGCGGCGCCAGCCGACATCCATACGGAAGGTCATCACCCGGTTCACGAGGTCATACCGGGGGGCGATCGTGTCGAACATCGACCGAACCGCTTGCACCTTTTCATCGCCCTCGGGGAGCTGTTCGGAATTCATCTCGGCCACAAACTCAGCCTACGGGTGAGCGCAGCGGGGTTCAGCATCAGGCGCCGCGTTGCACCGAAGTGACCCGGATCAGGGCACGGTTGTTGTCGGAGCCGTGGTCGGCGGACTCGAGGTGCTGGACGAACTGGTCGTGCTCGTGGAACTGCTCGTCGAACTCGATGAGGTGCTGTTCGAGGAGGGTCGGGTGGTCGATGGGGTCGATGAACCCTCGGAGTCATCCGTGGGCGCGGCAGTGGCAGGTTTGGCTCCGCCGACGAGTCCAGCGTTGGAGACACTTGGATGTGATCGTCCGGCCGGCCCTGCAGCGAAGGCCCGCAGGATGTTCTCAGTGACCTTCAGGACGCGGCATCGCATGGTGGAGGTGTTGGTGATGGCGTCCCCGCAACTCACATCGTCGAGCAGCGGTGACCATCCGAACGTTCCGGCACTGAAGACGCCAGCGCCGCTGGGGACGGAGTACCAGGTTGAATCGGCATAGGAGTTGAGCCCTTTGCAGTTCACCGGCGAGCGGGCGATGACCTGGATGTTCGCAGGAGTAGGGACTCCGGCGGTGACGCGGTCGTACTCATTGCCCACCATCTTCGGCATCCGGTCGCCGTTGCGTATGCCCGACCCTTCGAACATCCATGCAGCCGCATCGGCGACAACCCAGTCGGCGCTCACCGGATTGCACTCGTAGTAGCTGCCGGTGAGAGAGCTCTCGGGATTGGCCGCAGGCGCTTCGCGGAAACTTGTGGTCACCTGCTTCGGATCCGAAGTGGCCATGGGATCTCGCTTTGCGTCGCGATAGTTGACGAGTCGTCGACTCGATGTCGATCCCTGCGGCTCGAGTCGAATGCGTCGATACACGTTGTTGGCGCCGAAGAACCCGATGTTGACGCCCGCATCACGAGCCTTCTCGAGGTTCTCGCGCATCCGCACGGTGTAGTACTCGTCATGGCCGGGAATGACGATCGCCCGATGATTGGTTGCCAACTCCCCGCGCTCATCGAGATCGATGTTGGTCCAGTACGACACGTCGAGCCCGAGACGTTCGACGAAGAAGATGAACTCGTATTCGCGTCCAAGGAACTCGCCGCTGCCATTACCGGTGTACGGACGATCGAAGCTGACGACATCGGCCCGACCAGCGTCGCCGATGTAGATGCTGGCCCCGCCCCAACCGTTGTAGGCCTGCCAGGTTGTGACGGCGCTCTGCATGAGGAGGTCGGAGTGGCTCTGATCGTCGCGGATCACCAGCGGAATGAATGTGGCGCCGTTATCGGAACTCTCAAGGCGAAGCAGATACTGGCCGGGCGGCCATGTGGGGTCGGGTTCGATGGTCAGGGAACTGGGCCAATTCGCGGTTGCAGTCCTGGTCTTCGCGTCGAATGTGGCTCGGGCTTGCACCACACCGGGCTGCGTATCGCTGCGCCAGACCAGACGCCCGCCGGTGCCGCCGTAGTACCCGATTCGATACGCCGAGACCACCCAGGTCGGAGCTGCGGTGGTGACATGGATGTCGACTGATTCCCCGAGGTCGATGCTGGTGGCACCGCCGTAGCCGGAGATCTTCGACCACATGGCCCGATCGTCGGGGATCTGCCAGTCACGAGTTCCCGGTCGCTGATTCTCCGTGGTGATCCAGCCGGGTGTTCGGTACTGCGCATACCGGTCCTCGTCCTTGGGTGCGCTTGCCTGCGACGCCACTCGCTTCACGGGCTTCGAGTCGGTACGACCGGTCAGTTCCAGGAATGCGGTGGTGCCCACGACCATGGCGAGCGCAACCGCGGCGATGGTCAGGATCAGTTGTCGCCGATTATCCGGGTTCACGGGCTGCGATCCTCACACATCACCGGTGGCGAGTTGCTTCGCCCATCGATAATCGGCCTTCCCGGCGGGGGACCGAAGCACCTTGTCGACGACGATGATGTCCTTCGGGAACTTGTAGCGGGCGATATGTGCGGCGCATGCGCCCAGTAGTTCTTCGTGGGTCGCAGACACATCGGGTCGGAACTGCACGATAGCGACGACTTCCTCGCCCCATCGTTGCGAGGGACGTCCGGTGACGATGACATCGTGGATCGCCGGATGATGCGTGAGCGCTGCTTCCACTTCCTCGGCGAAGATCTTCTC
>Ga0164295_10000113_pt1 | contig 67168 bp, 46 predicted proteins | sample GEODES006metaG_FD_111798 | JGI IMG/M metagenome (GOLD analysis project Ga0164295, IMG submission 111798) | Oligotrophic lake water microbial communities from Sparkling Lake, Wisconsin, USA - GEODES006 metaG | ecosystem: Environmental > Aquatic > Freshwater > Lake | place: USA: Sparkling Lake...
GCGGGCGTGCTCTATCTCATTGCCCGTGGTATGCCCGGCTATGATATCGCCATTTCTGGGTTTGCCGCCAACGGCTACGGCGCTGGGTCGCCCGGTGGCTATTCGCTGGCGAGTTGCTTCATTGTGGAACTCGTGTTGACGGCAATGTTTCTCTTTGTGATCCATGGTGCGACCGACAAGCGGGCTCCGGGAGTGATTGCGCCGATTGCCATCGGGCTGTGCCTCACGCTGATCCACCTGATCAGCATCCCAGTGACCAACACCTCGGTGAACCCCGCCCGCAGCACGGCCGCGGCCTTCTTCGCGGGGGGCGCCGCGGTGCAGCAGCTGTGGCTCTTCTGGCTGGCCCCGATGCTCGGCGGCATCCTTGGCGGCATGCTCTATCGCAGCGTTGACGAGTGCCGCGACTGAACCCGGCCCTGTTCACACAGCATTGAACAGCACACCGGCCGACCGCAGCAGTGCGGTCGGCCGGTTTTTTATTGGCGAGCGGATGACGCCTGATCACTTGATCCACAGCCTGCTAGCGGCGCTGGCGGATGTCGTAGCAGAGGATGGCATCGTTTTCCCGCAGGTAGAGCCGGCCGTCGAGAATCACCATATGCGCCCAGCTCGGTCGGCTGCCGCTCCCCGGGATCTTGAAGGAGCTGGTCTCCTGATATCCGGCCGGATCAGCCTTCACCAGGGCGAGCGTGCCGTCGGCAAAACGCACGTAGAGATGGCCGTCGGCCGCCACCACAGTGGCCGAACCGCGGCCGCTGCCGCGCTGCTTCCAGACCACGTTGCCGGTGAGCAGCTCAGCGCAGAACGGAATCCCCTGATCGTCTGAATCACCGTAGATGTGGTCGCCCACCAGCACGATCCCTCCATGCTTGTTGGCGAGATTCTGCTTGAGCGGGTAGATCTCTTCCACCCGCACGCCGCCGTCGGGCTGCGGCAGTTGCTTCAGCAGCGCCCCACCCCGGCGATAGCCAGCGGAGAAAAACACCAGATCCCCCCGCACGATCGGCGTGGGGATGACCGCTGTTGTCTGATCGATGGGGTAGGTCCACAGCAGCTTGCCCGTAGCCGCATCGATGCCGCAGGCCCCACTGGCGGTGGTCTGCACCAGCACCTTCCGGGCGCCGATCACAACCGGCACGATGGAGGCATGTCCGGCACCGCGATTCCCCTCCATCGGGCACGACCAGACCGTCTGTCCGGTCTTCTTCTCCAGCGCCACCAGCGTGTGTTGCTGTCCGCCCGGCGTGCAGAAGAGCCGGTCGCCATCGACGAGGACCGATTCGCTGTAGCCCCAGCCATCCCCCTTCGTGCCGGCCAGCGTGCCGCGGAGGTCAACCCGATACACCTCAACGCCATCCTCCACCCGGCAGGCGATGAGCTGGCCTTGGGGAGTGATCACATAGACCATCCCATCGTCGACGGTGGGGGTGCTCCGCGAGCCCTGCCAAGATGCATCCCCCTCGTTCCAGGCGGGGCCGGTTTTTGTTTTCCAGAGTTGCTGCCCCGAACGGCGGTCGAAGCAGGTGAGGTATTCATCCTTGTCGTCTGCAGCAGTCGAGGGGCCGTCGCCGAGGGTGAAGATTTTTTCGCCCACGATTGTGGGGCTGGCGTAGCCGCGGCCGGCCCCGGCGGCAGTCCACACCAGCGTCGGTCCCCCTTCGGGCCATGACTCCAGCAGGTCTGTGTCGGGGGCCACGGCGGTGCGGTTGGCGCCGCGAAATGTGGGCCAGTCGTCGGCACGGGCACTTCTGCCAGTCACGACGGCCGTGCAGAGTGCCAAGGCCACGAGGCAGCGAGCGGAGGGAATCAGCATTGGAAGTCTCCCAGACACGTGATCAGGACAGCTACGAAGGTAGGGGAGGAGAGGCCGCCCGGTCAATTGCCGGCCGCGGGGAGAACCAGGTGACGATCGAATAGAAGACCGGTGTGAAAAAGATGCCGAACACCGTCACCCCCAGCATTCCGGCGAACACCGCAGTGCCCAGAGCCACGCGCATTTCGGCCCCAGCCCCCCGGCCCAGCACCAACGGCACCACACCCAGAATAAACGCCAGTGAGGTCATCAGGATTGGCCGCAGGCGCACTTTGGCCGCCTCCAGCACAGCCTCGGCCCGCGGCACCCCAGCCTCCTGTCGCTGCTTCGCAAATTCCACGATCAGGATCGCATTCTTGGCCGCCAAGCCGATGAGTACCACCAAGCCAATCTGCGTGAAGATCGTGTTGTCGAGCCCCGCCAGCCAGACCCCCGCGATCGCCGCCAGCAGGCACATCGGCACGATCAGGATGATCGCCAGCGGGAGCGACCAGCTTTCATACTGGGCCGCGAGCAGCAGAAACACAAACAGCGTGCCGAGGGCAAACACATACCCCGCCGTGTTGCCGGCGAGGATCTGCTGGAGCGAAAGCTCCGTCCACTCGATATCCATACCCGGAGGGAGCAGACCCTGGCCGGCCGGAGGTTGGCTGGCCAGGCGCTGGATAATCGCGATCGCGTCCCCCGAACTGGTTCCCGGCTGCGTGGCGCCCGTGAGCTCCGCCGAGGGAAAGCGATTGTAATGGTTTACGATCGAGGGGCCGCTGGTCTCCCGCACGCTCACCAACGTGGAGAGCGGCACCATCTCCCCGCTTTGGCTGCGCACCTTGAGCCGACTGATATCGGCCACCTGCGCCCGAAACTGCTGGTCGGCCTGCACCGTTACCGGCCAGTTGCGGCCGTAGGCGGTGAAATCGTTGGCGTAGGCTCCGCCCAGATAAATCTGCAGGGTCTGGTTGACCTCGCTGATGTCGATGCCCTGCGCCTTCACTTTCTCCCGGTCGATATCGACAAAGAGCTGGGGCTGAGTGGCCCGAAAACTGGAGAAGAGTCCGGTCAGCCCGGGCTGCGCATTGCCGCCGTCGGCCAGCATCGCCACCGCGTTTTCCAAGGCCACAGGCCCCTGAGCCAAGCGGTCGCGCACCTGCAGTTTGAAGCCACCGGTGTTGCCCATGCCCTCAATCGGCGGCGCTCCGAAGACCGCCACCTGGGCCTCCTGCAGGCGGGCAAACTTCTGGCGCAGCGTGCGGGCGAGCTGGGTGGCATGGAGCGCGGGATCGAGCTTGCGCACTGCAAATGGTTCCAGCAGCACGAACATGCCGGCGGAGTTGGGGAGGTTGGTGCTGGTCAGAAGCGAGTAGCCCGCCACGCCGATCACATGCGCCACTCCCGGGGTTTCCAGCGCCCTGGCCGTGAGCTGGTCAAGCACCGGCTCGGTGCGCTCCAGGCTGGCGCCATCGGGGAGGAGGGCGTTGACGACGAGGTAGCCCTTGTCCTGCTCCGGGATAAATCCGACCGGAACAGTTGTGAAGCCGTAATAGGTCAGCGCCATCAGCCCCACATAGGCGGCGACCACAACGATGCTCAGCCGTAACAGCCAGCCGACAATGCTCCCATAGACGCCGGTGGTCAGTGCGAAGAACAGGTTGAAGAGGCGGAAGAATCCCTTGAGCAGCAGATTGACCGCTCCAGCGGCCGCCAGTCCTGCCAGACCGGCGGCGGCAAAGAGCACGAGCCTCACTCCCCACACACTCCAGACCGCGGGCAGGCCAGCAGCGGCCAGGCCGGTTCGCACCATCGCCAGATCCTCCCACAGCCAGATCGCCACTAACCCTGCCAAAAGCGCGATGCCGGCGGCGGGCAGTGGCGGCTGGGGGCGGGAGTCGGGGCTGGCAGGATGGCTGGTCTGGCCGGCAAACAGGATGACGCACAGGGCCGGAGAGAGGGTGAGCGAATTGAAGGCGGAGATCACTGTGCTGGCGGCGATCGTGAGGGCGAACTGCCGGTAGAACTCCCCGCTGATGCCGGTGATGAAGGCGGTCGGCACGAACACCGCGCACAGCACCAGAGCGATGGCCAGCACCGGCCCCGCCACTTCGTCCATCGCCCGCCGCGTCGCCTCCCGCGCCGTCAGCCCCTTTGCGAGCCACCGCTCCACGTTTTCCACCACGACGATCGCATCATCGACGACAATCCCGATGGCCAGCACCAGCCCAAACAGCGACAGATTATTGAGCGAAAACCCCAGCAGTTTCATCACCGCAAACGTGCCCACCAGCGACACCGGCACAGCAATCATCGGCACGAGCGTGGCCCGCCACTGCTGCAGGAAGATGAGCACCACCACAAACACCAGCACAACCGCCTCGAACAGTGATTTGTAAACCTCCCGCACCGACTCCTCCACAAACACCGTGGTGTCGTAGTGGATGGCATGCTCCAGACCGGCGGGGAAAGCGGCGGAGAGTTTTTCCATCTCCTGTCGCACGCGGGCGGCCGTGGCCAGCGCGTTGGAGCCGGGGCGCTGGAAGATGGCGATCGTGATGCTTTCGCGGCCGTCGAGCGTGCTGGAGACGTCGTAGCTCTTGGCGCCCAATTCGATCCTGGCCACATCCCCCAGCCGCACGATCTCGCCGCCAGAGGTGAAGCCGGCCACGGTGCCGACCGCCTGACCACCAGGCACGCCTGCCTTGATGATCACATCGGCAAACTGCTCCGGCGTGAGCAGCCGACCGGCGGTGGTGATCGGCAGTTGAAAGTCGAGGCCGGCCGGGGCAGGGGGCTGGCCCAGCCGACCGGCCGCGACCTGCACGTTTTGTTCCCGCAGCGCCCGCACTGCATCGGTGGCGCTCAGGCCCCGCGAGGCGAGCTTATCGGGATCGAGCCAGACCCGCATCGAATAGTCGCGGCTGCCGAGAAACGCCACATCCCCCACGCCATCGATCCGCGCCAGGGCATCCTTCACCTGGATCAGCGCGTAGTTGCTCAGATAGAGCTGGTCATACCGGCCGTCGGGCGAGAGAAGATTCACGCAAAGGAGGATGCTGGGAGATTTTTTCTTTGTCGTCACACCCTGTCGGCGGACCTCTTCGGGGAGCTTCGCTTCGGCAATGGCCACCCGATTCTGTGTCAGCACCTGCGCCTGATCGATGTCGGTGCCGAGCTTGAATGTGACATCGATGCTTGCCAAGCCGTCGTTGCTGCTCTTGCTGGAGAGATAGAGCAGGTTCTCAACGCCATTGACCTCCTGCTCGATCGGCGTGGCTACGGTGTCGGCGACCACCTGAGCGCTGGCCCCGGGATAGATTGCCTGAATCGCGATTGTGGGGGGCGTCACATCGGGATACTGCGCGATCGGCAGGCCCAGCAGCGCCACTCCGCCAAGGATCATGATCACCAGCGAAAGCACGGTGGCGAAGACGGGTCGGTCGATGAAGAATTGCGACATGGCTGGGGGGCTACTGCACCGCCCCCTCGATCGGTTTGACGATACTCCCCTCGCGGGCCCGTTGCAGGCCGCTGATCACCACCCGCTGGTCTGCCTGCAGGCCTCCCCGGATCACACGCAATCCCCCCTTTTCACCCGGCACGAGCAAGCCGGGCACGACGGTGCGGTGTTCAACGGTGTTGTCTCCCTTGACGATCGCCAGAAACGGGCGTCCCTGATCGAAACCGAGCGCCCGGTCGGGCACCAGCAGCGCCGGTTGTGGATCGCCGAAGGGCATCCGCAGCCGGACGAACATTCCCGGCGCGATCAGCCCGTCGGGGTTTTCGAGCACCGCTCGGCAGCGAACGGTGCCGGTGGAGGCCTTCACGGCGATATCGACAAAATCGAGCACGCCCGAGCGGGGGAAGCCCTCGTCTGTGACCAGCGCCACCTCGACGGGGATGGCGAGATCTTTGATATTGCGCCACTGCACATCCGCCACCGCGTCGCCGGCCTGCTGCCGCTGCCTGACAATTGCCCGCTCGCGGGAGAGCAGCAGCGACCGCTCGTCGGCGTTGAATGTCACATAGACCGGATTGTTGTTCACCACTGTGGCCAGAGTGGTGGCCGAACCGATAGCCCCCGAAACGAGATCCCCCACCGTGACGTTGCGGGTGCCGATCCTGCCATCGATCGGCGCCCCCACCCGGCAAAACTCCAGATCGAGATCGGCCTGCCGCAGTCCGGCCTTCGCCTTGTCGAGCAGCGCCGCGGCCACATCCCGCTTCGCCCGCACGATGCCAGCCTGTTCCTGGGTCACGGCCCCGCGCTGCACGAGCGAATCATTGCGCGTCACCTCGCTTTGCAGTTCGTTGAGGTCGGCCTGTTGGCGGGCGATCTCCGCCAGCGCCACATCGCGGGCGATCGAATAGGGGCGGTCATCGATGGAAAACAGCGGATCCCCCTGACGCACACTCTGTCCGTCCAGAAACAGCACCTGGGTGATAAAGCCCGACACGCGGGCCTTGATCATCACCGTTTCCACGGCGGTAGCGTTGCCGGTGAATTCGACGAAGTCGGTCACCTCGCGGGCCACTGGAACAGCGACGGTGACTTCCGGTACCGGCAGGTTGACCACCGGTGGTGCCGGCCGCTGACACCCCACGACCAGCGCCACCAGCACGCCCGCCAGCGGGGCCGCCAAGACGTGTAAACGGGAGGAAAACGGTGGCATCGGTTGGGGAAGAAGGGGCGGGCCGGGCGGTGGCCGCCAGCGGCCCAGACCGGCTTCGGCGGTGGTATAGTACATAGCGGCAGCATACCCAAAAGGAGCCTAAGCCCTTGACCCCAGCAGAGCCGTCGTCACCCCAGCCCGATTTCTCCCAGCGCCGCAGCGTGGAGCAGGTGGAGGAGGGGCACGATCTGGCCCCGAAATTTGATGCCTCCGGGTTGATCCCCTGCGTGACCACCGACTTCCACTCGGGTGAGGTGCTGATGGTGGCGGTGATGAATCGGGAGGCCCTGCTCCGCACGATCCAGACCGGAGAGGCCCACTATTTCAGCCGCAGCCGGCAGCAACTCTGGCACAAGGGAGCCACCAGCGGTCTGATCCAGAAGGTGGCCGAGATGCGGATCGACGACGATCAGGACTGCATCTGGCTGCGGGTTGAGATTGCCGGGGGAGCCAGTTGCCACGTTGGCTACCGCTCCTGTTTCTACCGCCGGGTGCCGGTCGGATCGCAGCGCGAGGTGGGGACGGCGCTTGAATTCACCGAGCACGAGAAGGCCTTCGACCCCAAGACGGTCTACGGCGACGCCCCCAATCCGACGCAGTTGTAGGATCGGTTTAGCCGTGCCCGGCAGCCAGGCGTGGGCTATGATTGACGGCTGGCTCGCGCGAAAGGAACCCCATGCTCACTCCCCCGCAGGTGGTCACCCAACTCTCGCTGATCCGCCAACTGCGTTTCTGCGCCGGCCACCGGCTCCACCGCCATGAGAGCAAGTGCGCCTTCTTCCATGGCCACAACTACCGGGTCGATGTGGAGGTGGTGGCGGCAGCGGGCAGTAACGAGGTCGATGCTGTCGGCAGGATCGTCGATTTTTCACTGATCAAGCAGCGGCTGCTCGGCTGGCTCGACGCCCATTGGGACCACGCCTTTTTGATTTTCGAGGACGACACCAACGCCTTGGAATCGATCTGCCGGGTGGTGCCAACGAAATATTTCGTGATGCCTTGGAACCCCACGGCGGAAAACATGGCCCGCTATCTGCTCGAGGTGGTGGCGCCAGGGGTGCTTGCCGATCTGGGCGTGATGGCACGGCAGGTGGCGGTGTGGGAGACTGAAGAATCGTGCGCCGTGGCCACACGTGTCGGGGATCCTGTGTCCCCCACGGTGCCGCTGGGATCAGCCGTGATTGTCGACAACCGCTGAGAGTTCGCTGATGGCAGATGCTCCGCTTTCATATTCAGCCCCTGCCGCAGGTCAGGCCTTTCCGGCCACGCGGTTGCGCCGCACCCGGCAGTATGCCTGGCTGCGACGGCTGGTCGCCGAAACAGTGCTGACGCCCTCCGATCTGATCTGGCCGCTGTTTGTCCATGGCCGGGAGGAGAGCGAGCCGGTTGCGGCGATGCCCGGCGTCGATCGGCTGGCGGTGGAGGGAGCGGTGCTCGCAGCGACGCAGGCGGTGGAGATGGGTATTCCGGCCGTGGCCCTCTTTCCGGTGGTGGACGCGGCGCATAAATCGGACGATGCCAGGGAGGCGTTCAACCCCGAGAGCCTCGTCTGCCGCACGGTGCGGGCGATCCGTCGCGAAGTTGGCGACAGCTTGGGGATCATCTGCGATGTGGCGCTCGATCCCTACACCACTCACGGCCACGACGGGCTGGTGGAGGGGGGCCGCGTGCTCAACGACGAGACGGTGGCGGTGCTCTGCCGGCAGGCGCTTGTGCTGGCCGCAGCGGGCTGCCATGTCGTGGCCCCTTCCGACATGATGGACGGCCGGGTGGGCGCCATCCGCCGGGCGCTCGATGGGGTGCAGCGGCAGGATGTCTGCATTCTGGCCTATGCGGCCAAGTATGCGTCGGCCTTCTATGGCCCCTTTCGCGATGCCCTCGGCAGCGCCGGGGCGTTGGGCACGGCGGTTGCTCTCGGCGTGGCCGACAAGAAGACCTACCAGATGGATCCTGCCAACGCCGACGAGGCGTTGCGCGAGGTGGCGCTCGATGTGGCCGAGGGGGCAGATATGGTGATGGTGAAGCCGGCCGGCACGGCACTCGACATCATCCAGCGGGTGAAGGAGGCGTGTGGCGTGCCGACGCTGGCATATCAGGTGAGCGGTGAGTATTCCATGATTCAGGCCGCCGGCGGGAACGGCTGGATCGACGGCCAGAAGGCGGCGCTTGAGAGCTTGCTGGTGATCAAGCGGGCCGGCGCCGACGGCATCCTGACTTACTTCGCCCCGCAGATCGCCCGCAGCCTGCGGGCCTAGCCACCTGAAGCGGAGCGACCACTCATGCTGTATTCCGGCGGCAGTGGGAGCCTGTTGGCTTCCTATAACAAAAGCCCTTCATGGCCTTTTTCCAAGCGGGCATTCCAGCGAGCGATGCTGCGCTGCATCTACAGTCTGGTGGTTGGCCTCGTGTGCGGAGCCTCATTGGCGGCCGAGCGGGGGGGCTGTGATGTGATTGAGACCGCCGGAGGGGGCGAGATCCGGGGGGCTGTGCTGCGCCGCGGCGCCGATGGTTCGGTCGATGTGGCTGTGCAACGCGATTGGTTGGCGGCCCATGCCCCCGAGGCGGCCGCCGCCCTTGCCGCCGAGGAGCGTCCGCAGGTCCGGCAGGTGCGGGAGCAGTTGCGGCAGAGACTGGAGCAGCGCATCGATGAACTGCCCGAAAGCAAAACGCGGTCGCTGGCCCTCCTGCGCCGGGAACTGGTGCGCGTGGAAGCGGAACTGGCGGCCGACGCAGGAGAAGACACACCCGCCGGCCCACAGCAACCCGAGCAGACGCAGTTTGCCCTGCTGCGGATCGCTGCCAAACGGGTGCGGCGGATCCGCGCGGCTGAGCCCGCCGCCAAAAACGTGGCCCGGTGGGCCTGGGGGGAGCGTCTCAAGGATGTCGAGCAGCGCTCGGCCGCCGATCTGAACGCGGAGTTGGTCACACGCGGCATCGATCCCGCTCAGGAACCGCCCCACCTCGGCGATCGGCTGCCCCCGCTGCCGCAGGACGGGCGGGAGTGGCAGGCGCGGCTGGCGCTCATCGACGATGCCTTGAGCGTGCCGGTGGCCTTTCAAGGCACGGGGGATCTGCTCGTGCGGACCGATAACGCCGAGCCTGGCATGACGGCGCTTCTGCCGCTGCTCACGCAAATGGTGGGGGGGGGAGGCCCTCCAGTCCCCAAAGCCCCGGGGGCTGCCGGCCGACCAGACTGGCTGGAGTCGGCCCGCTCACAGGCGAGCCAGGAGGGCCACTTCCGGGCGACCCGTCTGCATCTTGATCCGGCCGGCGGGAGGGTGAAGGTGGAATCGGTGTTTGTGGTAAGGATGGGTGACGGGTCGTGGGAGACGATCTGGCGGGACGAGCAGGTGCTCAGTAGCGATGCCGCCCCAGCCGGAGCAGCCGAGAGGATTCAGGCCGATCCCCAAGTGGGGCCGCTGCTGGAGGCGGCGCGGGGGCTGGGCTTGGCCGATGCCGCCACGCTCAAGCAGGCGATCGGATTGGGGGCGGCTACACTGGGAGCGCAAAGTCGCTGCGACAGCCGGTTCAATGCGTTTCGCAGTGATTATTCGCGGCGATTGGACGGCCCGCCTCTGCGCTGGGATAACCGCTGAAACGACCTCGTGCCCTTCTGGGCCATCACCGCGATCGAGGAGACTACGGATGCCCGCTGCTCTTCCCCCCCGCTTGCTCAGCCGTCGCGCCCTGTTCGCCGCCGGTGTGGCCACGGTCGCCACCGGTAGCCTGCTCCGCGCCGCGGAGCCTGCCGCCGTTCCAGAGATCGAGGCGCTGGTCGAACCGCTGTCGGGGAAGCGGCTGCTCCTCTCCTGCAAGCTGGGGATGATTCCTGGCGAGGCCAATGGCGCCAAGCTGCCCCTTGCCGACCGACTGCGGATGGCAGGCGAAGCCGGATTCGATGGCGTCGATTTTGATCAGGCTGGCGAATACACGCCGCAGCAGGCCCGCGCCGCCGTGCTCGAATCGGGGGTCTTTGTCCACAATGCCATCAATCATGCCCACTGGAACAAGCGGCTTTCCAGTCCTTCCCCCGACGACCGCGACATCGCGGTGGCAAATCTGGAACACTGCCTGCGCGTGTCGCATGCCGCCGGTGGCAGCGGCGTGCTGATCGTGCTGGGCAAAGGCGAAGATGGGCCGGCGGAGGAAATCGAGCAGCGGGCCCGGCGGGAGCTGAAAAAAGTGGTGCCGCTGGCGGCGGCGCTGGGCCAGCCGATCCTGATTGAGAACGTCTGGAACCGGATGATGTATGACCACGATGCCCCTCCTGAACAGAGCGCCGATCGCTTCATTGCGTTTGTCGATAGTCTCCAAAGCCCCTGGGTGGGGATGTACTATGACGTTGGCAATTCGTGGAAATTCTGTCAGCCTGATGCCTGGATCCGGGCCTTTGGCCATCGCTGCGTGAAGCTCGACATCAAGGGCTTCAGCCGGGCCAAAGATACCTTTGTCGAGATCGCCAGCGCAGACGACGACGTGCCCTGGGACCGGGTGCGTCGGGCGCTCGCCGAGATCGGCTTTGCCGGCTGGGCGACGGCCGAGGTGCGCGGTGGTGATCTCACCAGGCTGACAGAAGTCCGTACTCAAATGGAAAAAGTTTTGCTGGCCTAACCGCCGCGAAGCCCTCCAGCATTGAAGCAAAAGGAACAGAATGCAACCGATTCTCGTGACGGGTGGCGCCGGCTTCATCGGCGGAGAGTTTGTCCGGCAGTGGATCGCCGCAGAGCGATCGGCGCTTGTCAATCTCGACAAGCTTACCTACGCCGGCAACCTTGACTCCCTGGCGGACGTCGCCGGGAATCCACGGCATCTGTTTGTGGAGGGAGATATTGGCGACGCGACGCTGACCAGCGCCCTCCTGGCCGAGCACCGGCCGCGGGCTGTGGTCCACTTCGCAGCCGAGAGCCATGTCGACCGATCGATCGACTCACCGGCGGCATTCGTGGAGACCAACGTGGTCGGCACGTTCCAACTGCTGGAGGCGGTGCGTCGCCACTGGAAGGGCCTTCCAGAAGAGGAGCGCACGGCGTTCCGGTTTCTGCATGTATCGACCGATGAGGTCTACGGGTCGCTCGGCCCCACCGGGAGTTTTCATGAGACAACCCCCTACGCCCCCAACTCCCCCTACTCGGCCTCGAAGGCCGCCAGCGATCATTTCGTGCGGGCCTACCACCACACCTACGGCCTGCCCACGCTGATCACCAACTGTTCCAACAACTACGGCCCCTACCAGTTTCCCGAGAAGCTGATCCCGCTGATGATCGTCAACTGCCTCGAGCGGCGGCCGCTGCCGGTGTATGGCGATGGCGGCCAGATCCGCGACTGGCTCTATGTGGCCGACCACTGCCGGGCGATCCGTCAGGTTTTGGAGCGCGGCCGCTGCGGCGAGGTCTATAACATTGGCGGCGGCGGAGAGTGCACCAATCTGGAGGTGGTGCACACGATTTGCCGGACGGTCGACCGGCTCTGCTCAGCCCCCGGCCGCGAACCGAGCGAGTCGCTCATCCGGCATGTTTCCGATCGACCCGGCCACGATCGCCGGTATGCGATCGACTCAGGCAAGATTCAGACCGAGATCGGCTGGCGTCCCGCCGAGACCTTCGCCTCAGGAATCGAGCAGACGGTCGCCTGGTATCTGGCCAACAGCCCGTGGCTCGAGCGAATCGCCAGCGGCGGCTACCGCAGCCAGCGGCTGGGGCTCTCTGGCTGAGGCGTGACTGATCGCTGCACACGCTCAGACCTCCGTTGTGCCTCGGCTACGGCTCTGCGCTCCAGCACGTTCGACTTCCGTGGCGCATCGGCTGCGGGACGGCGCAGGTTTCGTCACTTGACCGCAGCGGCTCGGTGTGCACGAAAAGTTCGCCGACCCCTCCGCCTCCATCACACTTCCTCCATCACACTTCCTGATCGATGTTCGGGGAGGGGGTGCCCGTGCCCCGTGAGCCGGCGTAGGCGGCCAGCGGAGCCAAGGATGGCGAAGCGCAGCCGTCTTTCGAGTGAGCGAAAGGCCTGGAGGGCCGCAGCGAACGTCCGGTGATGGGGCATGGGCAGCCCCGGACCTAGAGCGGCTTCGACTTCCTTGAATCACCGGCTGCGGGACGGCGCTGGTTTCGTCACTTGTCCGCAGCCGATCGGTGCTCGTCGAGCGTTCGCCGACCCCTCCGCCTCCATCACTCGATGTGTTCGGTTCCTTAAGAACTCCGTGGCGCCTCGGCTGCGGGACGGCGCAGGTTTCGTCACTTGGCCGCAGCGGCTCGGTGCACACGAAAAGTTCGCCGACCCCTCCGCCTTCGTCACCCGATGTGCCACGGATGGCTTTGTCCGCGTAGAGTCAGACCAGTTCAGCCAGCGGCGGGTGGTGGTCGGTGAGAAACTGCGGCCGGCCTGCGAGATCGTTGAGCGTGGTTTGGGGATTGATGCCCAGCCGGTTGTAGAGCGTGGCATGCACCTCCTCAAACCGCACCGGTCGGTCGCGCACCTCGGCGGCGGTGCGATTGGTGGAGCCGATCACCTGCCCGGTCCGCAGGCCACCTCCGGCCAAGAGCGCACAGCTGACATTCGGCCAATGGTCGCGGCCACCATCCTTGTTGATCGTTGGCGTGCGACCAAATTCCCCCCACACCAGCACAGTCACATCCTTATCGAGGCCACGCTGGTGCAGATCGTTGACCAGCGCCGTCACTCCCTGATCGAGATCGGGGAGGTTTTCCCGACAGAGCCGGAAATTGCTGCCATGGAAATCCCAGAAGCTGTAGCTGAGCGTGACACAGCGAACGCCCGCCTCCACCAGCCGCCGGGCGGCGAGAAACTGTTGCGTGAGGCGCGGCGCGGCGTCTCCCTGAACGGCTTCGGTGCCATAGCCATAAGCATCGCGCACCTCCTGGGGCTCGCGTGAAACGTCGAGGGCCGCTGCCAGCGCGCTGGAGCTGAGCACCCCAAAAGCCTGCTGCTGAAACGCATCCATCCCCTCCATCATGCCGCTTGAGTCGGCGTGGCGATTGAAGCGGTCGAGCGTCTTCACGAGACTGTCGCGGTTCCCCAGTCGCTCCAGCGACAGACCAGAGAGCACCAGATCTTCGCGCCCCTCGCCATTGGGCTGAAAAGGAGCACAGGCTGGCCCGAGGAATCCCGGCTTCCCGGAGTTGTAAGGGGTGTGCTTCATCCGCGGGGAGAGATTCACATAGGGGGGCGCGGAGGGGTGAACCGCTCCCTGAATCCTGCCGACGATCGAGCCGATTTCCGGCCAGCCACCCGGCGGTTGCCGCTGGTGGCTCTTGCCGGTCATGCACTGGAACGAGGCGTGATCCCCCACTGATCCGACGATCGAGCGGATGATGGCGAAGCGATCCATCATCGCCGCCATGCGGGGGAGATGTTCGCAGATTTCGATCCCCGGCACATTGGTGTTGATCGGCCGGAATTCCCCCCGCACCTCGCTGGGGGCCTGGGGCTTGAGATCAAACATGTCCTGGTGCGGTGGGCCACCCGGCAGAAAGATCATGATCACAGACTTATGCGACTTCCGGCCAGAGGCATGTTCGGCCCGCAAAATATCAGCCATCGTCAGGCCGCCCGCCGCCCCGCCGAGCCCCAGGCTGCCGATCCGCAGAAACTGCCGGCGGGTGGCCCGATCACAGTAGCGGGCGTGAGCCGGTTGTGAGCCGAGGATCGTGAGCATGGGGGTCTCTGTGTGTTGTCCGGCTGGCACAATGCCGTACTCAAAATGTGGTTGGCGACCTGGTTGCTCGCGAGCCACCCCCCGATTTTACCTGTGGGCTACTCCCCATTCCATCCCAGTCGGGCTCCGCTGGTTTCCTGCGGAGAAACGGCTGTATAGTAGTGTTTGCTTGGCGGGGGCTGCCGCGGCCCAAAAGCCTGCCAGCGAGCAGGCTGAAAAAATTCGGCCGACACTTGAGGCGGCAGTGGGCTGTCTTCGATCCAGAGGATTACGGGCGATTGTTTCCATTGAACGTTGAGGATCCTGGCGATGCTGACCATTCGCGGTGCGGGATCTGGCCGACGGTTTTGCGACGGCCTCAGTCGGCGTGACTTCCTCGCCATCGGCGGCCTGTCGTGGGGAGCCGGCGGCTTGTCGCTGGCCAGCCTATGGCGGGCCGAGCAGGCGCAGGCCGCCCCGGCACCCGGTGACACGGTTCCCCGCCACAAGTCGGTCATCAATATCTTCCTCGCCGGCGGGCCACCCCATCAGGATCTTTGGGATCTGAAGTCAGAAGCACCCAGCGAAATCCGGGGGGAGTTCAAGCCGATCCAGACCAACGTCCCCGGCATCCAGATCTGCGAGGTGTTTCCCCAACTGGCACAGCGCATCGATTCCTGCGCGATCATCCGCTCGGTGGTGGGCTGCGAAGGGGGCCACGACGCCGTGCAGTGCATGACGGGATGGCCGGCGGCAAGCCTCCGCTCGATTGGAGGTCGGCCATCGCTGGGAGCGGCTGTGGCCAGAGTGCAGGGGCCGACCGATCCAGCGGTGCCACCGTTTGTGGGACTCACAGCCAAAACGCAGCACCCGCCCTGGGCCGATCCCGGCCAGCCCGGATTCCTCGGCCCCGCCCATGGCGCCTTTCGGCCCGACGGACCCGACCTCGACAACATGCTGCTGAAGGATCTGTCGCTCGAGCGACTGGCCGATCGTCGCACGTTGCTCTCCAGCATCGACCGGCTGCGGCGGGATGCCGATGCCTCGGGGATCATGGCCGGAATGGATGCCTTCGGCCAACGGGCGTTCGACGTGCTCTCCGGAAGCCGGTTGTTGGGCGCGCTCGATCTGACCAGGGAGGATCCCGCCACGCGGGCTGCCTACGGCGATGGCAAACCCTACCAATGGCAGCAGGATGGCGCTCCCACCGCCAACGAACATCTCCTCATGGCCCGGCGTCTGGTGGAGGCCGGGGTGCGGGTGGTGAGCCTCAGCTACGGCCGCTGGGACAGTCATGGCGACAACTTCGCCACCGTGCGCGATCACGGCGGCAAGCTCGATCAGTGCTTGAGCGCCCTGATCGATGATCTGAAAACGCGCGGCATGCTCGATGACGTGGCGGTGGTGGTGTGGGGAGAATTTGGCCGCACTCCCAAAATCAATGCGGCCGGGGGACGCGACCATTGGCCGCAGGTAAGTTCAGCCGTCTTGATCGGCGGCGGGCTGCGCACCGGGCAGGTGATCGGCGCCACCAACCGGCTCGGCGAGCATGCGACCGATCGGCCTGTGCATGTGCAGGAGATTGTGGCCACGCTCTACCACACCCTCGGCATCCGCACCGCCGAAACCACGCTGACCGATCCCTCCGGACGGCCGCAGTATCTGGTGGATAAGCTCCCGATCAGTGAGCTTATCGGGACCCGCTCGGGGTGAGCGTGTGGAGGAGTTTGCCGTCGGCCAGCGCCCAGATCCGCAGTTTTCCATCCTGGCTGCCTGCCGCCACGAATCGGCCCGCCGCTGCCACCGCCTGCACAAAATCTCCCGGGCTGGCGAATTCGCGCACCACGCTCCCATTGGCCACGTTGTAGAGCCGCAGCGTCGGGTCGCCGGAGCTGGCCACAGCCTCTTCTCCTGGCGGCAGAAACTGAAGCGCGGTCACCTCTTTCTTCAGGCCCCCGATCGTGCGCACCTGTTCGCCAGCCAGCACGTTCCAGACCTTCAGCGTGGTGTCGGCTCCGGCGCTTGCCAGCTGCCTGCCATGCGCCTGCCAAGCCACGCCCAGCACATGGCCGGTATGCCCTTCCAGGCTTTTCAACAGCGCCCCGTCGGCCACAGCATGAATCTTGACGAACCGATCGGTGCCACCGGAAGCGAGCCGATCGCCCGCCCGCGAAAACGCAAGCGCCGTCACAGTGTCTGTGTGCGGATGGGAGATGTCGCGCACGAGCGTGCCATCGGCGGAATTCCAGATTTTGATCTCTCCAGAGCGACTGGGGCGACCGCTGCCGGAAGCGAGGCTTGTGCCATCGGGCGAGAAGGCGAGTGCCGTCACCAGATCGATCGGCGGGCCGGTCGGCTCGTCATCGACAGCCGGGGGAGTCTGCTCACCGCCAATCGTGCGCTCAAGAGTCCAGCGGGGCATCACGCCCCAGCATTGAGCCGGCGCGTCGCCGCCAGCGATGATCCATTCTCCGGCCAGAGTCTCCGCCAGCAGCGTTCTCCCTGCGATCTCCAGCGTCCACGCCTCACGGGGCTCGCCTGAGGCAGCCGAGAGGAGGCTGGCACAGCCCTCGGCGCCCGTGCTCACCAGCCACTGTCCGTCCCGCGAGAAGGAGACGGCCGACTGCGGCAAGCTTGTCGCGGCGAGCGCTTCGGCCGCCTGCTGCCGGGTGGCATCGGCATCGGCCACGCGAGCCTCTGCCTGCGCGGCCTCCGCTTGGCGCAGAGGGAGTTCTGTGGCTGTGCGCTGCGTCTGCTGGGCGGCAAACTCCACAGCCCGGTCGGCCGAAGTCAGGCCGATCTTTGCCTGTTCCAATGCCTTGGCCGGTTCCGTGGCTGCCTTGGCTGCCTCGGCCGACTTCTTTGTCAGTTCGTCAACCCGGGCCTTCAAGCGGTCGAACTGCTGCTGCGCCAGCACCACCGTTTGATCGGCTGTCGACTGGGCAGCCTTGGTGGCCTCGGCTGCGGCCGCAATGGTGCGCAAGGTTTCGGCGGCGGCAGGAGCATCGGCCGCGGTGGCCGCGGCGGTGGCAAAGGCGGCGGCCGCTTCCGCTGCCCGCTTGGCCGCTTCGGCCGCTGTGCTGGCGCCGGCCGCGGCGGCTGCCTGGAGAGCGGTGGCTGGTTCGAGGGCGGTGCTGGCGGTGGCAAGCGCCTGTTCCGCCTCAGTGCGGGCTGCATCGGCAGCCCGAGCAGCGGCTGTTTTCTCCTCCAGCAGTTTCTCGGCAGCAGCCTTTTTCTCGGCCGACTGCTTGGTATCTGCGGCGGCCGTCTGGACATCCTTCTCGGCGGCGGCCACCTGTGCCTTGCCAAACTCGAGATCCTGACGCCGAACTGCCAGGGCAATCTCCGCCGCGGTCAGCCGGTCTTTCTCGCGGAGATCTCCCTTCCACTCCGCCACCAGTTGCCCGCTGGCGGCATCCCACAGCTTGCCCCCCGGGATCGAGCCGACGGTCGCCAGACGCGCTCCGTCCGGGCTCATCGTCAAGGCGGCCACGGGGCCGCCATGAGCGAACTGACGCGTGATTGTGCCGTCAGCCGTATTCCAGAGACGTGCCACTCCATCGGCACCGGCGCTGATGAGTTGGCCCGAGAGCGTGGGCAGTTCCCGCAGCACAGTGATCGGGCCAGCGGCACCAGAAATTTCCTTGAGAGGCGCTTGGATCGATTCCTGTGATTCAGCCAACAGCGGCAGCGCAAAAATGTGGATGAGTCCTGCGGCATCGGCGGTGGCCAGTTGCGTTGATCCGTTGAGAATCGCGATTGCCCCCACCGCCCCGGGGCGTTTGAGGCGACCGACAACTGCCGCATCGGCAGTCTGCAGGGCGGCGACAGTGCCATCCACCGACGCCGAATAGACCTGCCCACCATCGCCGGAAAAGACAAGCGCCGTCACCGGGGCCTGATGCACGTGGGCCTGCCGCAGCACCGTGCCACTGGAGAGATCCCACAGCGCGATGTGCCCGTCAGGAAACCCCAGTGCCGCGATGCTTTCCGTGGGCGCCACGGCGAGGCTTGTGGCAGAAGCAGAGCCGGCCAGATCGCGGAGCCGCGCTGGCTGGTGTCGCCGCCACAGCTTCACTGTTCGGAACGAACCGGTGGCCAGCATGTCATCCCGGCCCGAGATGGCCAGAGCCTGGATGGCATCGCGATGGGCTGCCGGAGCGGCGCCTGCGAGCATCGCGGCTGGATCGACAAGCGACCCGAGCAGGGCTCCGCTGGAGGTGTCGAACAGACTCACGCTGCCTCCCCGCGCCGCGGCCGTCACCCGGCCACTCGTATTCATCGCCACCGCCAGCACCCCCTCGGAGCCCGGCTCCACCTGTTGCCATGCGATCGGGGCCCGCGCCGCTCCCGGCCCGGCCGTGGCACCCTGGGCGATCCAGAGTTGGAGCAGACCGAGTTGCTCTGGACTCAGCGTCCGGGCACCGACCGCGTTGTCGGGGGGAGGCATGAAGTCTTCCTGCCGGTGGCTCGCCCGCAGAAAAATTGGGCTCTCGTCCGGTTGGCCGGCGATCACACCCGAACCCGAATCCCCCCCAGTCAGAAGCGCCTTGAGCGAGTCGAGAGCGAGGCCTCCCTCACGGATTTTCTGGTTGTGGCAGGCGGTGCAGTTGGCCGCCAGCAGCGGCGCGATCTCCTCGGCAAAGCGCACCGGCTCCGCCCGCTCTGGGAGAGCCACCGGCAGCCCATCGGCCCCGGCTGCGCCAGCCAAGAGCGCCCAGCTGAGCAGCCACAGCCGCGAGAAATTGAAGCAGAAGCGGTCCATAAATCGGGGTCGTTTCAAAAAAAAGTCAGATGGGACATTTCGCCCGCTTCACAGGGGCGCGGGGGCAGCCACAACCAGCACAACCTTCTGTTCGCCGCTCACTTCCCGATCGAAGTATTGGGCCTTGGTTCCGATCACCACCTCATGCCGGCCCGGCGGCGCAGCGGCTCCGGCGATGATTTTGATGGTGGCCTGCGGCTGGTCGGGAGGGGCCGTCACCGGCAGAAGGGTGAGGCTCAAAGCGGAAGCGACAAGCTTGGGCTCAAAGCTCACCGGTCCGCTCAGGCCGTGGCGGCGCTCGAAGGGAATCACCAGTTCGGCGGTGGCCCCCGGCTGGATTCCCACCTCCGGCGGCAGCGCCAGGTGCAATGGCGACTCAGCCACAACCAGCATGATCGGTGTGGCTGTCACCGGCATCTCGATCTCCTTGGGGGCGCTGGCTGCTGCAGCATCGGCCGCCACCTTCTCCCGGCGCGCCCGCTCCTCCTCCATCGCCTTGGCCTTGGCCGCCGATTCGCCGAGAGTTTTTTCCGCGGCAGCTTTTCCTGCCATGCAGGCGGCGATGAGTTGCTCGCTGTCGGCGGGTGCGCCGGTCGGCTGCTGCGCTGCCAATTGCGTGTCGGCGAGCAGTTTTTCAGCCGCGGCCACCGCCGCCCGCGCTGCCTCGACCTGCTCACTGCGCTGTTTGGCCATCCCCCCGATCCGCTCGGCATCGGCCTTGGCCAATTCGGCCGCCTGAGGATTGCGGGCGTACCTGCTCTTCGACACCCCCCGCAGCACGATCTGGTAGGTGCCGGCGGGCAATTTGGGATCGAGTTCGATCGCCGCGGCGGTGCTGGTGGTCGCCTCCTCGATTTTCACCTCCGGCACCTTCAATTCGGCCGGCAGGTTGGCGGCGGTGAGCGTGAGCCCGCCGGTCGCCTCGGGCTGGCGCACAACATCCAGCGGCACGCTCAGCTTGCCCCCCCGAGCCGTCTCCCAGATGCGGGACTCATGGGCGGTAACGGAAAGGGGCGCGGTGTCGGGAGTGACCGCCAGCGGGAGGGAGTGCAGTTCGCGGAGCTTGGGGTGCTGCACCTTGGGATCGGCATTCCAGCGCAGCATCGCGACGCGGGCCGTCTGCACCACTTCCTCTCCCCCGATCGTGGCCCGGCCCACCACGCGAATCGTGCCGGCCCAGGGCTGGCTGCCCGCAGCGGCCGTCAGGCCCAGCAGCGCCCGATTCGACCGTGCTGCTGCCACCGTGGGCGCCGCAGTGACACCGGCCGGGAGCCCCTCGGCCCAGAGCGTGACATCGCCGGAAAAACCGTCCGACTTGAGCACCAAAACGTCGATCCCCACCGTGCCACCAATCGGCAGCACAGGAGTGGCGATGAGCGTGCGTTCCGCGTCGGCGCGATGAGGCTGGGCCAGCAAAGCGAGCAGGTGGAAAGTGGGGCGGGGCCGGCGCACCTCCACCACATACACATGCTCCGGGCTCGCCTGCGATTCCCCCTTGAGATCGCGCACCAGCATGCGGTAGCTGCCATCGGCCGGCGCAGAGAATTCCAGCAGCGGATCGGTCGTGGGCCGATCGAGAATGCCTCCCTGGAATTCGCTCGGTCCGTCGTCGGCGTAGGCGATTTCCTTGACCGTCGTCCGGCCGTCGGCCTCCGTCGTGACCTGCTCGATCAGGAGCGAGGGATCGGTTGGCAGCCCCAGCCGAGCGGAGAACACCTCAAACACAAACCTCTCGCCCGCCTTGGCTGTAAAGCCAAACCAGTCGCGGTCGCGCTCAGGAAAAAACCGGCCAGCGATGCAGCCGGGGAGGGGCACGGCCTGTGGCTCCAGCGAAGAATCATTGTGGTTCTGTTCCACCACGACCGTCTCGGCAGAAACGAGCACCGGCAGCGGCGTTTGGGGCATGCCCGGGACGTCGACCTGCAGGTCGACCAACTGGCTGGCGGCATCGCGGGGGGCGTGGAGCCGCCAGTGGGTGCGTGCGGTAGCGCCGCTCTGCGGAGGGGACAGTCGCAGCGGCACCAGCGCCTGCTCGAGCCCCTCGATATCCGCGCCCAATCCGGCCGGAAGGCCGATCGGCAGGGCGCTGCCATAGAGCGTGAGCGTGGCTCTCTCGTCCGGTGTGGCAGCTGGCTTGACGACCGGTGGAAAGACGAAATCGATCTGCGGTCCGGTCGAGACCGCCAGCCGATAAAAGAGTTCCTCACCGCCGCTGGCGAACCGATCGTGGATCCGCACCACAAACCGGCCGTCGGCCGGGGCGATGAAGTCGAGCAGTGGATCTCGCTGGCGGGCCCGGCGGGGGGTGGCCAGCACCCTGCCTGCCGCATCGAGCACGGAGAGGACCGGCACCATCCGCGAATCGATCCGGCTGCACCACGCCTCGATTCGCAGTCGCTGCCCAGCCTTGAGAGTGAGGGCATAGTGATCGGCCTTGCCGGCGACCGCCCGGCCTGACGCCGTGCTGTCGATCGGCAGATCGAGCGCTGTGGCAACGCTGTCGACCTCGCGTTCTTTCACAACCTCGGCCCCGGTGCCCACCATAAACGACCGGGCATTGCTCACGCCGAACCGCCCCACCGCCTCAACGTCATACACCCCCGGCGGCACATCGGGGCCGATCGACACCAGCATCCGCTGGGGGATGGGCCGGGCATCCGGATCGAGTTCGGTGGGCGTCGAGAGGATCGGTGTCGCGGTGATGCCGGGGTGGGAAAAGACGAGCGTCCGCAGATCATCCAGATCGCTTCCCAGCAGGCTCACCGCCACCTGCGAATGCTGCCGGCCTCCCGGAGGATGGATGGCCGTGAGCGCAGGCTGTGGCAGTTCAGCGTGGGCTGATGCGGCCAGCGCTGCCAGCACCAGCGGCATGAGACAACGGAGGGCCCGCGTCAGGCAGAGGCCATGATGGGTCGCAAAACAGTGGAACATGGTTTGTCAAAACGCCAAGTTGTGGTGTGTGCACACGCGGGTGGCTCGGGTGCAGCGGCGAAAGGGCGTTGGAAAAAGGTCGTGGAACGCTTTTCCCGCGGACAGTTTGCTGGTTGTGGATTTACACTTGAATCGCTGGATGCGATGCCCGTTGACCGTGGAAAACCCCGGCTTTTCCACCGGGCGACCCAGTGGAACTGGCTTGGCCGGTTGGTTCGCAACCGGAGGGGGCCAGGGATGGCTTGTTCCATGCACCAGCTAGTGGTTGAACAAAAATTCCTTTGTATTGAGGAGCGACCAGAGGATGTCCTCATAGGCGGCCTGCCGGTTGTCGGCATGGGCCGCGAGATAGGTTTGGATGGTGGCCGTCTCCCCGGCACTGGCTGGTCGGGAGAAGGCCACGAGATAGAGCTCGTCAATCTTGGCCAAGTCATCGCGCTCCTTGTCGGCGGAGAGCCGGGAGGCGCGGCCTTCTCCTCCCACCTTGGCGAGGATCTCCGCGGAGTTGATCAGATGGATGCTCTGGGCCAGATTGGCCTCCGACACCCGCTCACACTCGCAGGCGCTGTCGCCGTTGGGCCGGCCAAAGACGGTTAAAAAATAGTTGTTGAAGTTGGCATCGGGCAGCTGCACCGAGCGGGTGCCGGCGAGCGTGCCGGCGAAGGCGGTCTGCTTGCCGGTGAGCGTGTCGATCGCGTCGAGAGTCACCTCCGCCGGGAGCCGACGGGGGTAAAAGCGGGAGAAGCTCTGGCGGTCTTCCGCATTACAGGCATTCGGCTCGGCAGAGAGCTGGTAGGTGGCGGAGCGGCAGATCGTGCGGATGAGGTGCTTGAGGTCGTAGCCGTGGTCGACGAAGTCTGCGGCGAGCGCCTCGAGCAGGGCGGGATTGGTGGGGGGATTGGTCAGCCGCATGTCGTCTTCGGGCTCCACCAGCCCGCGGGAGAAGAAGTGCTTCCAGTAGCGGTTGACCAGTGCCTTGGCGAAGAAGGGGTTGTCGGAGGAGGTCATCCAGTCGGCCAAGGCGACGCGGGGATCGGTGTCAGGGGGGATCGCAAGCGCCGGGCCGTCGAGCACCGCCGCGGCATGCACCCCCTTGGGGCCGTTGGCCTGTGCCGGGCCGCGGTTGTGGAAGATCTGTTCCTCGCCCGGCTGTTCCCCCTTCTTCCGCCCCACCCTTGAGAAGAAGGCCGACAGCTCGTAGTAGTCTTCCGTGCTCCACTTCTCGAAGGGGTGGTGATGGCAGCGGGCGCATTGCAGCCGCTGGCCAAGGAAGAGTTGCGCCGCATCCTCCACCTGCTGGTTGGTATCGGCCACCTGCCGATACCAGACGACCGGAGGATTGATTCCCGGCTCGCCGCTGGCAGTGAGAATCTCGCTGACGAACTCGGTGTAGGGCTTGTTCTCCAGGAGTCGCGCCCGGATCCAGTCGTGGAAGGCATAGCTGCCGTGGCGGTGGAGGGCGTCGTCGGTGCGCTTGTTGCGCAGGATGGCACTCCACTTGTTGGCGAAGGCGTCAGCGTAGTCGGGGCTGTCGAGCAGCCGGTCGATCAGCTTGTCGCGTCGCTGCGGATCGGCATCGGCCAGAAAGGCCCTCGTCTCCGCCAGCGTCGGCACTCTCCCGGCGATGTCGGCAGTGACGCGGCGCAGGAATGTGGCGTCATCACAGCGGGGGGAAGGGGGCAGCCGCAGGGCGATGAGATTCTCCAGCACGAGCTGATCGATGAAGTTTCGGCCGAACGCCTCAGGGGTGGGCATTGTGTCGGCAGGCGCTGCGTCGGCAGGGGAGGCTGCCGCCACGCCCGAGCTCTCCAAGGGAAGCGTGACGCGGAATACCGCCACCTGGCTCTGGTACCGCACCATCAGTGCTGCGACACCGCTGCGGGGTGGCCCGTCACCAGACACCGCAGCGGTCACCAATCCCTCCCTGTCAACCGTCGCCAGCTCCGGAACATTGATCTCATACTGCGCAAGCGCCGTGACATCTTCACGGGCGCCGCTGGAGAGCACCGCCATCACGCGCACCTGCTGCGCTTCGCCCGCCCGCATCACGCGCTCGGAGGGAAACACCTCGATGCTGGTGACGTGTGGAGCCTGCGGATCGGCCGGCCGGGCGCCCTCGGCGATCCAGCGAGCCAGCAACGCATAGGAAGGGGACCCGGTCTCAAGCAGCCGGCCACCCCCATGGGGAACCGTTGCGGTGGCCTTGAGCAGCAGCAGGCTTTCCTCGGGGGCTCCCAGCGCCAGCCGCCGGCCGCGGGCTTCCTTGAGGAGATGATCGTGGTCCTCGGTCGGCTCAAAGCCGAGCAGCGACAGCCGGAAGCCGTTTTGGCCGCCGCTCTTGCCATGGCAGCCACCGCTGTTGCAGCCATGTTTGGTGAACACCGGCACGATCTGGTTGGCGAAATCGATCGGCGGATCATCGTCGTACCGCTCGACCACCAGCGGCACGCCCACCTCCGCCACACCAGCCAATTCGGGGATGCCGGCGACGCTTGTGAAAATGGTGCCGCTGCCGTTGGCCAAAGGAACCACCACACCACTGGAGGTCACCCGGGCCAGTGTCGGGGGCTCCACCCGGTACTGTGCCGCGCGGGTGACATCCCGCGGGAGGCCATCGGGAGTGAGCCGAGCAGAACAGACCAACTGCCGCCGCCCCTCCCCCCCCACAATCAGCACCCGTTCGGTGTCGGAGGAACCCTCTTCGCCACCAGAACCTCGTTGACCGGTGGAAACTTCGAGCGGGGGGACGGGGAGCGGGGGGGCGACCGCCCGCGCCGCTCCCGCTGTCAACACGAGGAGGAGAGCGAGGAACATCCCCCCGCCAGCCAGCCTCCCCATCCCTCGCCACAGGCCGAGAGCAGCCGGGGGAAACGCGGAAAAAAAGGGGGGGTGGCCATGGGCTGAAACGGCTAGCAGGGGGTGCATAGGAATCTCCGACGCCAGCTTGGGGGGGACCACGCGCGGCCCCACAGCCCGCTCGGGCTCAACGCTTCATTATCCGCCGCCGCAGCCGTGGCCGCAAAGGGAGCCGCTGTGGAAACGCGTCTAAAATCCGTAAGGTGTTAAGGAGCAACACGTTACGTCGATTTTTCTGGGGGGCAGCGGCCCTGCGACTCACGCTGGAAACGGCGGCGACCGGAGGCCGCGCCGCGGGGGAACGGCCGAGCGAAACTGGCGGCGCAAAAAAAAATGGTTTTCCGGCTCCCGTCGAGACGCCCGAGGGCGTAAGTTCTGGGCTCAGACTGCCAGGCCTCTCTGCGCAGTGGTTATCCCTCCAGTGGCCAACACTCCCGTTGGATTCATGACTGCTTACAACCTGACCCACCTGCGGCAACTCGAGGCCGAGAGCATCCACATCATTCGTGAAGTGGCGGCGGAATTCTCCAATCCGGTCATGCTCTATTCGATCGGTAAGGATTCAGCCGTGATGGTGCGGCTGGCGGAGAAGGCGTTTTACCCCGCCAAGCCCCCGTTCCCGCTGATGCACATCGACACGACGTGGAAGTTCCGCGAGATGTACGCCCTGCGCGACAATTACGTCGCCAAGGAACTCGGCCTGAAACTGATCGTGCATGTGAATCAGGAGGGATTGGCGCAGGGCATCAACCCGATCACGCACGGCAGCAAAGTGCACACCGACGTGATGAAAACGCAGAGCCTCAGGCAGGCCCTCGACAAGTACGCGTTCGATGCCGCCTTCGGTGGGGCCAGACGCGACGAGGAGAAATCCCGCGCCAAGGAGCGGGTCTTCTCCTTTCGCGACGAGTTTCACCGCTGGGACCCCAAGAACCAGCGCCCGGAACTCTGGAACCTCTACAACACCAAGGTGAAGAAGGGGGAGAGCATCCGGGTCTTTCCGCTCTCCAACTGGACCGAACTCGATGTCTGGCAATACATCCACCTGGAGCAGATCCCGATCGTGCCCCTCTACTTCGCCGCCGAGCGGCCCATTGTGTGGCGCGACGGAGTGATGATCATGGTCGACGACGAGCGTATGCCCCTGAAGCCGGGTGAGAAGCCGGAGATGCGGCGCGTCAGGTTTCGCACGCTGGGCTGCTATCCCCTCAGCGGTGCCGTCGATTCCACCGCCACCACGCTCCCTGAGATCATTCAGGAAATGCTCCTGACAACGTTCTCGGAGCGGCAGGGCCGGCTCATCGATTCCGACGAGGCTGGCAGCATGGAGAAAAAGAAACGCGAGGGATATTTCTGACTTTACGCGGGAAAAGCCCTCCGGGCCTTTTCCCGCTGGGGTCGGCCGGGGGAAACGCCAAGGGTTTCCCCAGCCGACGCGCATCGCTTCCGGCGATGCGTGGTTCGTGCACAGTAAGCAGACGCGGGAACAGCCCTCCGGGCCGTTTCCCTTCCGGCAACTCCACTCCAACAACTTCATTCCAACAACGAATGCCTCTGGCGATTAGCCACTCACTCCATGTCACATCAATCCTCTCTCATCGCCAGCGACATCAACGCCTACCTCGCCCAGCATGAACGCAAGGAACTCCTGCGTTTCATCACCTGCGGCAGCGTCGATGACGGCAAGAGCACGCTCATCGGCCGGCTGTTCTACGAGTCGAAGATGATCTACGAAGATCAACTCGCCGCGATCACCAAGGATTCCACCCGCTACGGCACCACCGGCACAGAGGTCGATCTGGCGCTCTTCACCGACGGCCTCGAGGACGAACGGCAGCAGGGGATCACGATCGACGTGGCCTACCGCTACTTCTCCACCGAAAAGCGCAAGTTCATCATCGCCGACACCCCCGGCCATGAGCAGTACACGCGCAACATGGCCACAGGTGCCTCCACCGCTGATCTGGCGATCATCCTCATCGACGCCCGCCATGGGGTGCTCACGCAGACCCGCCGGCACAGCTTCATCGTGTCGCTGCTGGGGATCCGGCACATCGTTGTGGCGGTCAATAAGATGGATATCGTCGGCTACGAGCAGGAGGTCTTTGAGCGGATCAAGGCCGACTACACCGCCTTTGCCTCCCGTCTGGAATTGCCCGATCTCCATTTCATGCCGATCTCGGCGCTCAAGGGCGACAACGTCGTCACCAACAGCCCCAACATGCCCTGGTATTCAGGGGCGCCCCTCATGCCGCTGCTGGAGTCGGTCTACATCGGCTCCGACAGGAATCTGGAAGACTTCCGCTTCCCGGTGCAGCTGGTGCTGCGGCCCAACCTCGATTTCCGTGGCTTTTCCGGCACGATCGCCTCGGGGATCATCCGCACCGGCGATGAGGTGATGTCGCTCCCCTCGCGAAAGAAAAGCCGGGTGAAATCGATTGTCACGATGGACGGCCAACTCGAGGAGGCCTTCGCCCCGCAGTCGGTGACGCTGACGCTCGAGGATGAGATCGATTCCAGCCGTGGCGACATGCTCGTGCGGCCGGGCAACCAGCCCAAGGTCGACAACCGCTTCGAGGCGATGGTGGTGTGGATGGCGGAAGAGCCGCTTCTGCCGGGCCGACAGTACCTCTTCAAGCAGACGAGCAAGGTGACGACTGGCGCTGTGACGACGCTCCGCTACCGGGTGGATGTCAACACGCTGCACCGGCAGCCGGCGCCGAGCCTGGCGCTCAATGAGATCGGACGCTGCGCGATCACGCTCACCAGCCCGATCGCCCACGACAACTACCGGCGCAACCGGGCCACCGGGTCGTTCATCGTGATCGACCGGCTCACCAATGCCACCGTCGGCGCCGGCATGATTCTCGACCGGGAGCCGGAAGAGGGGCGGGCCGCAGGTGCGCACTGGGACGACGCCACCGCGGAACACCTCCACGACACCACGAGTGCCGTGACGGCTGAGGAACGCGAGGCCCGTTTCGGCCAGAAGCCGGCGACCATCCTGCTGACGGGCCTTACCGGTTCCGGGAAATCGACGCTGGCCCGCGCTGTGGAACGCCGGCTGTTTGACATGGGTCGGTCGGTTGTTGTGCTCGATGGAGAGTCGCTGCGGCTGGGCATCAGCCGCGATCTGGGATTCAGTGCCGACGAACGCAGCGAAAACCTCCGCCGCGGTGCCGAGATCGCCAAGCTCTTCAATGATTCAGGCATCCTTTGCATCGGAGCTTTTGTCGCGCCCGACGAGGAGGTGCGGCAGAAAGCGGCGGAGCGGATCGGCCGCGACCGCTTCATCACCGTGCATCTGGCAGCCCCGCTGGAGGTCTGCCGCGCCCGCGACACCGCCGGCCACTACGCCCTCGCCGATGCCGGCACGATGCAGTATTTTCCCGGCGTGTCGGCTCCCTATGAGACACCGTCCCAGCCCGATCTGGTGCTCCCCACCGATCAATGGCCGGTGGCCCGCTGCGTGGAGACGCTCGTGAGCTTGCTTGAGGAGCGGGGCTTCATTTGATCTGATCTGATCTGACTCTTGGGGGGCGCACGGACTGTATCGCTTTCAGGCGCAGGGACGGTCGCCACACCTTTTTCGGGAGCTTGCTCTATGGCCCATGGTCTGCAATCGCTGATGGCCACCGGCACGAAGGTGTGGCTCGATTCGGTCGATCCACAGATCGTGGCCGAGGCGCGGGGGGAGGGAGCCACCGGGGCCACGAGCAACCCGGTGATCATCTCCGATCTGATCAAGACCGGACGGTTTAACGACCGGATCGCGGCGCTGGTGGCTGACGCGAAGGACGACGCGGCCATCGCCTGGACGCTCACCGACGAGCTGGTGCGGCATGCGCAGAGGGAATTTCTCGAAATCTGGAAACGCACGCTCGGCGACGATGGCTGGGTGAGCTTCGAGCTTGACCCGCTGCTGGAGGACCTCAGTGCAGGGCTGTCTCGGGCGGAGCAGGTGGCCCGTTATGTCGATCTCGGCAAGGCTTGGTCAGCGGGCGAATCGAACCGCATGATCAAGGTGCCAGCCACACAGGCGGGCATCGCAGCGCTTGAGCCTTTGGCCGCGGCGGGTGTGCCGCTGAACGTCACGCTCATCTTCACGATGCCGCAGTACATCCAGGCCCGTGATGCTGTCTGGAGAGGAGCCCGCACACGCAGCTCCCTCGCAGGGTTCAAGAGCGTCTACAGCGTTTTTATTTCCCGGATCGACGTCTACACGCAGCAGCATCTGCCCGGTCTTTCCACCGCCGCTCAGGGAATGCTGGGGATCGTCAACGCCAAACGCATCTGGGCGGAGAACCGGGCCTTCTGGCAGGCCCATCCCACGCCACTGAAACAGGAGATCGTGTTTGCCAGCACCGGCGTCAAGCAGCCGGAACTCGATCCCTGCACCTATGTTGCGGCGCTGGCCGGCGACGGCATCCAGACCAATCCCCCTGCCACCACCCGGGCCGCCAACGATCCAAAGCGAACCTTCTCCCGGCAGCTCGATCAGCTGCCGCCGGCCGCAGTGCTGGAGGAGCTCGATACAAAAGTCGACATGGCGCCTCTGGAAGAGGTGTTGATGCGGGAGGGGGTCGAAAAATTCGTTGCCCCGCAGCGGGCCCTGCTGGCGCTGATCGCCAGCCACCGCGCCGGCCGGGCTTGAGTCTCCCGCAGCCTGCCATGGCCTGCTCAGCCGAAGATCTCTTCAAGCGCCCCGGTGCTGTCGCCGATCCGCTCCCGGGAAAGCCCCATGATCCGGGCCATCGTCAGCCACAGATTGGCAATCGGCGTGCCGGCTGGGTATTGCACATGCCGCCCGGGGCGGAGCCTCCCGCCGGCGCCGCCGGCCAGGATGGTAGGGAGATTCGTCGGCTCGTGGAGTTCGCCGCTGCCGAGGCCCGACCCGAGCAGGAACATCGTGTTGTCCAGCAGCGTGCCTTCCCCCTCCTGAACCGCATCCATCTTCTGCACCAGGCGCGCAAATTGCTCGATGTGGAAACGGTCGAGTTTTGCCAGATCGTTACGGACGCCTTCGTCCCCCTGATTGTGCGTCAAGGAGTGGTGTTCGATCGGCTTCTCGAACCATCCTTCCACCTTGAGTGGCGCCGACCATCGTTCGGGGGCGGTCATCAGCGTGGCCACGCGCGTGAGATCGGCCTGCAGGGCCAGGATCATCAGATCGCCCATCACCTGGATGAACTCATCGCGGTGCATCGCCTGCCAGGGCTTGACCGGCATCTGTGGATTCAGGCGTCGGATGTCGTCCTGTCGGCTACGAACGCGCTCGATCTGCTGCTCCACCGTCCGCACGGAGTGGGAGTATTCCTCGAGCTTCTCCCGGTCTCGCTGCCCCAGCCGCGGTCGGAGCGCGCGGGCATCGCCGGCCACGAGATCGAGGACCGACCGCCTCGACGCCTGCTCCTCAAGGCGGAACAGCCGCTGAAATACCGTCTTCGGGTCGCGGAGGGATCGGGCCACATGGCTGCCGCCATACCAGGAGATGTTGTCGAAGTAGACCGATTCCCGGTTGTCTTCGAACGGATTGCAACTCAACTCCAGCGACCGGAATGCGGTGTCGCTGCCGGCATGGTCAGCAATGACCTGATCGATGGTTCGCTTCAGCGGATAGCCGTCGGCGGAGAGCTCGTCGGGGGCCGCGGTGCTGAGCCAGCAGGTGCTCGCCTGGGCGTGCCCGTCTGTGCCGGCAACCTTCACCCGCCCCAGGTTGCCGAGCACGAGCAGCTTGCTCCGCACATCTTCCAGCGGGGCCATCGTGGGGCTGAGGGTGAAACGTTCACCGGTGTCGACCGGATTCCAGGCCGACTGCACGACCCCGTTGGGGATGTAGAAGAAAGCGGTGCGGATTGGCGGACCGGAAGTGGCCGTCGCCTCGGCACGTGCCGTTCTCGGTGCCATGATCTCCAGCAGTGGTAGCGGGAGTGCGGCCCCTGCTCCCCGCAACACAGCTCGCCGTGAAAGTCTGTACGGTTTCATTCGCTCCCTTTCTCGGTGGATGGCAGGTCGATGACGGTGGCCCCCTGAGAGCGCTGTCGGAATGGCGGGCTGGCAACGATTCCTCGCACGACAGTGGAGAACTGCCCATGATCGGCCTCGACCCGCGCCACGATCCTGTCCACTGCCGGGGTGTCGTTGACGTCGAGTCGCCTGCCGATCGCATAGGAGAGCAATTGCTCCGAGAAGGCCCGGAAAAAGATCTCAGGATGGTCCAGAAGCTGATCTTTCAGACCGACGATGTCGGCAAATGGCAGCTCCCCGAACAGTTGGCCAGTGGAGTCGATCTCGAGGCCCGAGGGATACTTCTCGCGCCAGCGGCCCACAGCGTCGTAGTTTTCCAGAACAAATCCGAGCGGATCGATCCGCGCGTGGCAGGCGGCGCACGAGGCGTTGGTCTGGTGCGCTGTGAGTCTCTGGCGGAGGGTAAGCCCCAGGCTCTCGATCGCCCGGTCATCCTTTTCGATCGGCGGGATATCATCCGGCGGAGGGGGCGGTGGCCGGTTGAGGATCACCGTCGCCACCCAGGCGCCGCGGGTGATCGGATTGGTCCGCAGCGGTGACGAGGTCATGGTGAGAACCGCCGCCGAGGTTAGCACTCCACCCTGGCGACGGTCGTCGAGTGGCCGACGGCGGAAGTGTTGGGCAGACCAGGCGCCGAACCGGTTTTCGTTGGCGCGGGTGGCGAAGGGCATCGCGTCGCCATACCACTCCTGCAGATCGTCGCAGCGGTAGGTGTAGTTGGAGTCGACAAGGAGCATGATCGAGCGGTCTTCGACGAGGATGCTTTCGAAAAGCAGGAGTGGTTCGACCATCAACAGCACGCCGAACTTCCACTGCTCGCACCCGATCCGCGCATAGTAGTGGGGAAAACGATCGAAATCTGGGGCCGCGGCCACCATCCTGTCGAGCCGCAGCCATTGGCGGGCGAAGTTTTCCGCCAAGGCCCGGCTGCGCGGATCGGCGAGCATCCGCTCCACCTGCTTATCGAGAACGTCGTCCTGCAGCAGCGAGCCGTCGCGGGCAACGGCGAGCAGTGCCTCGTCGGGAAGGCTGCTCCAGAGGAAGAACGACAGTCTGGTTGCCAATTCGTAGCCATCGAGCGGTGTCTTCCCGGCGGTCGCGGCCGCCTCGGCGAGGTAGATGAATCGGGGCGACGCGAGGACGGCCGCCACGGCATCCTTCATGGCCCGGGGAAACGATCCGGTGGCCTCCCAGCGGTCGATGAATGCCCGGTGGTACCGATCGAGAAGTTCGTCGTCGATACGGCATCGAAACGCGACCTCAAGGAGTCGGGCAAGCCGCTCACGTGCCACGGCCTCGGGAAGCGTCGTGGGCGGTTGTCCTGAGGGCGGCAGCGGCGGTGCGGCGAATAACGTGTCCCACGAACCGCAGTAGCCATCGAATTCAGGACTGTCGACGATGGTCGTCCCGAGCGCGAGCAAACTTTCCAGCAGCACAGGAGACATCCCCAGTTCGCTTCCCCGGTTGTTGAAGCCCCCCTCGGCCTGGAGATCGATCGCAAACGGGGTCACGCCGGTGAGGATCTGGTTCTCGATGTGCTCCTTCCCCAGCGCACGGTTTCGGACGGAGAGTTCGTCGGGAAATCGTCCGCTCGCCGGATTGAAATAGGGGCTGTCGATGCGGATCGTTTTTTCGGGAAGCGGATAGATGTCGCCGCGGAGGTGGAGCAGGTCGCGGACGGCGTTGTTGTATTCGTAGCGATTGAGCCGCCGCATCACGACCGGCACGCCTAGGTCGTGCGTGTGGAGATACTCCCTGATCTGTCCGTCGAGAGTATTCACGAGACGGCGGCGCACGTTGTCGTCGGGAGAGGGTTCGTTCTCCGGGGGCATCTCCCGATACGCGATTCGGTCGCGGATCTGCTGGAGAATTCCGGCGGTGGGTGGCGGCGCATGACTCTCACCGAAGCTGGTGAGATTGAGATCCCCTTCGGTCGTATCGCCGCCGTGGCAGCGGACGCAAAACTGCTTGCTCGCGGCGGTGAACTCGTCGCTGGAAAGTGGCACAGCCGCAACCTCAGTAGCGCTGGGGATGGTCGGCTGCGACGATGTGGCTCCTTCCCCGGAAGCGGGCACGGCGGGTGTCTCTGGCACAAGGTCGAGATGATCGAGCCCCAGCAGGAAACGCGTTTCCTGGAATGGGCGCGCTGCTCGGTGCGCTCCGGTGAGCTTGAACGCTATTTCGCAGGGGCCTGCCGGCAGAAAGACATGCTCCAGGAGCAACGGCGGCGCCAGCCCCACCGCTGTGGAATAAAGATCGATCGTCGCGCGGACATCGGTATGCGGGATCGTGACCTCAAAGAGGCCGTAGTCGGGCGCAACAGTGCACTGGATCACGATCCGGTGGAGCCCCGCCGATTCCACGTTGAACGAAGTCTCCATGGTGTCGCCGATGACGCCATCCCAGAGGAGTTGGGCGTGGCCGCTCCAGAGATCGCCGAAGCCGCGCATCGGTTGGACGCGGGAGGTGCCGCGGAAAATCAGATCGGCCTCCCCCTCACGCCGCTGGGCCGTCGATCCGCTTGGGCGGCGGCCGCGCACAGAGTGGTAATCGAAGCGGTCGGCTGGTGTGGCAGATGGCGCGCAGCACAGGAGGATCGGGATCGCCGCAACGATCGCCCCCCATCCGCCCACGGTGGTCCAACCCCTACGCTCCCACTGCATCCAAGCTCCTCCTCTGTCCCCCGCCGGTTCCGCCTGAGGCTTCGACTCGCATCTGAAGTCTACCGGAGACTTTCCTCGGCCCCGGCACGCGTCCTGGCTGTCAGTGGAAAAAGCCATCCCTGGCCTTTTTCCACTCGGTCGACCGAGGGAAACGCCGAGGGTTTCCTAGGTCGACAGCCGCCGCGTCCAGCGGCGGATCACTTTTTCACAGCCAGCTGGTGGAACCACCGGCCGGGGCAGGGACTGAAGGTCAATGCAGATCGGTGACGAGGATGCAGTCTTTGGCCCGGGTGGCGAATTTGGCCGGGCAGTCGGCTGCGCTCACGGCCGGGTTCTGCAGCGCCCCCCACGCTGCCCGTTTCGCCTCACCGATCGCCAAGACCACGCTCAGGTCGGCCCCTTCGATCAGCGGCAGGCTGGCAGTCATGCGGCCCGCGGGGGGCTTGGGGGAATCGTGGAAGCTGAGGAACAGGTCCGACTGATCGGCCAGCGCCCGATGGCCGGGAAAGAGTCCAGCGATATGGCCATCCTCCCCCATGCCCAGCACAACCACCGTGAACCGGCCGCCGCAGGCTTGGAGTTCCTCTGCATACCGCGAGCAGCCGGCATCGGGGAGGCTGGTGTCGGTGATGAAGGGGTGGAGTTGTGCCGGTGCAATCGCCCCGCGGGCCAGCAAGGCGGCAAAGAGTTGCCGCTTGAGTCCGCCAAAATTACTCTGTTCGTCGTCGAGCGGCACCAGCCTTTCATCAGCCATGAAAAACTGAATCCGCCCGAGCAGATCGGCAGGTTGGGCGGCTGCCTCCGCCTCCACTGCCGCCAGCAATCCGACCACGCTTCGTCCACCGCACAGGCCCACCACCAGTGGCGCCCCCGCCGGCTGCTGCCGGCAGACGGCAAATATGTGTCGGGCGACTTCTGCGAGCACAACAGCAAGCGCCTGGGGCTGATCGCCTGAAGTGCGCAGGGTGGTGAGGGGCATCGTGGAGCTGTCCAGAGGGCGGGAGGGAAGAACACGAGGGAAGACAGGGACGAACGAGGCGCATGCGCACTTCAGTGCACTATACTCGCCTCCATGCAGCCTCCTGCCAACAGCCCCCAACCGATCCCCTCCAGCACGGCCTTGATCGGCATCCTGACCGTCTCCGACCGGGCCAGTCGGGGCGAGTATGCCGACGAGGGAGGGCCGGCCATCCGGGACTATCTTGCTGAGGTGCTCACCTCTCCCTGGGAGGCGCGGCAGCGGCTCGTGCCGGATGAACTCCCGGCGATTGCCGCTGCGATTGGTGAGCTCTCTGCTGCCGGCTGCTGCCTGATCGTGACTACCGGTGGCACCGGGCCGGCGCCACGCGACGTCACGCCTGAGGCGACGGAGAGCGTCTGTGAAAAAATGCTGCCCGGTTTCGGCGAGCTGATGCGGAGCGTGTCGCTTGCGTTTGTGCCGACGGCAATCCTCTCGCGGCAGACGGCGGGCATTTGCGGCCGAACACTGGTGGTGAATCTCCCCGGCCGGCCCAAGAGCATCAGGCAGTGTCTCGATGCGGTTTTTCCCGCGATCCCCTACTGCATCGACCTCATCCACTCATGCCCGCTCCGGCCGGGTGAACCAGCCGCCCCGCGGTTGGAGACAGACCCCGCCCGGCTGATCGCCTTCCGGCCCCCGGCCTGAGGTGACGCTGGCGAGCATCGCGAAGTTCACCCGGAGCCAGCTTCGCTCTGGTGCAGCGTTGGCTTTGGACGCTGGTTTCTCAGTCGGGCCGTTGCGGAAACCCGCGTTTGCGCATCAGCGCACCAATGCCAGCGTCGCGGCCGCGGAACCTCCGGTAGGCTTCCGCCGGATCGAGCGTGTTGCCCCGCGCGAAGACATGCTCGCGGAGGCGATCGGCCACATCCCGATCCCATGGGCCCCCCGACTCCGTAAATGCCTCCCAAGCGTCGGCCGTCAGGCAATCGGCCCACAGATAGCTGTAGTAGCCGGCCGAGTAGCCGTCGCCAGAGAAGATGTGGGCAAACTGTGCCGGACGGTGCCGCATCACGATCGCCGGCGGCATCCCCAGCGTGGCCAGCACCTCGCGCTCAAATGCATCGGGATCGATCGGCCCTTCGCCGGCGAGATGGAGCCGCATGTCGACCAGGGCACTGGCGAGGAATTCGACCGTTTTAAAACCCTCGTTGAACGTGGCGGCACGATGGATCTTCGCCACCAGTTCCGGGGGAATCGGCTGCCCGGTCTGATAATGCAGCGCGAAGCGGCTGAGGATCTCCGGGGTGGAGAGCCAGTGCTCGAGCAGTTGCGAGGGAAACTCGACATAGTCGCGAGCGACATTCGTGCCGGAGACCGACGGATAGTCAACATCTGAGCAGAGCCCATGGAGCGCATGGCCAAACTCGTGGAACAGCGTGGTGGCATCCTCCCAGCTGATCAGCACCGGCTCGCCCGGCGCACCCTTCACGAAGTTGGAATTATTCGAAACGATGGCCGTCACCGGGCCAGCGAAGCGTTCCTGAGCCTGGTAGTCGCTCATCCAGGCGCCGGAATGCTTGTCCTTCCTGGCAAAGGGATCGAAATACCACAGCCCCACATGCGCCCCTTGAGCATTCCGCACCTCCCACACGCGCACGTCGGGGTGGTAGACCGGCACACTTCGAGGATTGACCGCATGGAAGGAAAAGCCGAAGAGCTTTTCCGCGGTGAAGAACATCCCCTCACGCAGCAAGTCGAGCTGGAGGTAGGGGGTGATCTCGTTTTCGTCGAGGTCGTACTTTTCTTTGCGCACCTTCTCGGCGTAATAGCGGTAGTCCCACGGTTCTATTGTGAGCTGTGCCCCCTCAGCGTCTGCCACCTCCTGCATGTCGGCTATCTCCTCCTGGGCCCGCTGTACCGCAGGCTTCCACACCGCCTCCATCAAGTGCAACGCTCGCTCGGGCGTTTGGGCCATTGAGTCTTCCAGTCGCCAGTGGGCGTGGGTAGGGTGCCCGAGCAGCTTGGCACGCTGGGCCCGCAGGAGAAGCATCTGGGTGATGAGCGGGCGATTGTCGGTGGTGCCGCCGCCAGACCCACGGTCGACAAACATCTGCCACACCTGCCGTCGCAGATCGCGCCGGGTGGCATAGGTGAGGAACGGCTCGACGCTGGAGCGGGTGTTGAGGATCGCCCATTGCCCCGATTGGCCGCGGGCCGCCGCCGCGGCAGCGGCCGCCTCGATCACTCCCGTCGGCAGACCGGCCAGATCGGCCGCCGCAGTCAGCAGCACCGCCCCCGCGTTTTCATCCTGCAGCAGGTTCTGGCCAAACTGCGTGCCGAGGGTGGCCAACTGTTGGTTGAGTGCCGCCAACTGCTCCTTCTCGGCCGGGGTGAGCCGGGCACCGGCGTGGACAAACTCGGTGTGGGTCAGCCATGCCACACGCTGCTGCTCCGGGCTGAGATCGAACTGCTCGCGTGCTTCATACACCGCCTCGATGCGGGCAAAGAGCGCCGCGTTCTGCACAATCTGATCGTGGCAGGCGGCCAGTTTGGGGGCCATGGCCCGCTCCACTTCCTGAACCGCGGAGGTGCTCATGGCCGAGGCATAGACCCCCAGAATCGTCTCCACGCGCTGGAGCGGGCGACCGGAACGTTCCAGGGCCGCGATCGTGTTCTCAAACGTGGGAGGGGCGGGATTGGCGGCGATCTGTTCGATGGCGGTGAGCTGGTCGGCCATCCCTGCCTCAAGCGCCGCCGCCAGATCCTCCACCCGCACGTTGTCAAAAGGGGGCACACCGCCATACGGGCCGCCCCAGGGGGAGGTGAGTGGATTGGCGGTGGGGGCGGGAGTCGCAGCGGAGGGCATGGCGGTGGTACACAGGGTGAGAAGGAAGAAATACAGGAACAGTTGCAGCCGCATGGTTCACTCCAAGCCGTCGCGAAAGGTGTCGGCTTGGCGGCGGATGGTCCGCAGGTCGGCGGCCGGTTTGCGTTCGAGATTTTTCAGCTGCATCCCCATCCGGGGATTGGCCCGCAGCAGGCGTTCATGCCGGGCGAGGAAATCCCAGTAAAGCGTGGTGAAGGGACAGGCATCAGGGCCGCTGGCCGCCTTTGGCTCATAGCGGCAGCCCCGGCAGGCGTTACTCATGCGGTCGATGTAGGCACCCGAGGCGCAGTAGGGCTTGGAGGCCATCACGCCGCCGTCGGCATACTGGCTCATGCCGAGTGTGTTGGGCAGTTCGACCCATTCCACGGCATCGACATACACCGCCAGATACCAGCGGTGTACATCCTGCGGCCTCACCCCCATGAGCATGGCGAACAGGCCGGTCACCATCAGCCGCTGAATGTGGTGGGCGTAGCCATATCGCAGTGTCTGGCCGAGGGCATCCCGCAGACAGTTCATCTCCGTGGCGGCCGACCAAAAAAGCTTGGGCAGCGGGCGATCGGCCCCGAGGGCGTTGCGGGTTTCATACTCCGGCATAAAGTGCCAGTAGACGCCGCGCACATACTCGCGCCAGCCAATCACCTGCCGGATGAAACCTTCGGCAGCCTCCAGCGGCACCCGTCCCTCGCGCCAGGCCCGCTCGGCCGCGGCCACCACATCGCGCGGATCGAGCAGTTTCAGATTCATGCTCGCCGCCAGCCGGGCATGGTAGAGCCAGGGTTCACCAGTCCAGATCGCGTCTTGATAGCGGCCGAAGTTGGCCAGCCTGTGGACGAGAAAATCGTGCAGCGCCTCGCGGGCCTGCCCCGGTTCCACGGGCCAGTCGAAATCGGCAAGACTGCCGGGATGTGTGGCAAAGCGCACCTGCACCAGATCGATCACCCCCTGCGTGGTGGCGTCGGGGAAGAAGCGCAGCGGCGGTGGTAGCCTGCCGGGGCCTGCTTTGGGAAAGCTGCCCCGGTTTTCAGCATCGAAATTCCACTGCCCCCCAGCCGGCTCGCCCGCTTCCATCAGCACGCCAAACCGCTCCCGCAGCGGTCGATAGAAGTATTCCAGGCGGAGTTGCTTCCTGCCCTCTGCATGGGCGGCAAACTCGGCGGGCGAAGAGAAGAAATGCCGGTCGTCGCGGATCTCCAGTTCAATGCCTGCCTCGCGGGCCATCGCTATGAGCGCCTGCCGCACGCGCCATTCCCCCGGCTCCACCACGATCAGCCGCTCGGGAACTTCAATCGAGTGGCCAGTTCCTGCGGCGCTGCCCCGGGCTTGAGTTGCCGGCACAGATCCCCTGCGCGCCAGTGCCAGATCGGAGAGCAGGCTTGCAGCCAGACTTGTCGGCTCATCGGCCAGCGGCTCCGCAGCCAGGCTCCTGTAGACAACCCTCATCCCCTCCGCGCGCAGCTGATCGCGGAAGTGCCGCATGGCGGAAAGAAAGAGCACGATCCTGGCCTTATGCGACCAGACGTGTGTCGATTCCTCGACGACCTCCGCCATCCAGACGCGGTCGCGTGATGGATCAAAGCCATCAAAGGCGGCGCTGGAGCGATTGAGTTGATCGCCGAGGATGAGAATGAGATTGCCTGACATCGGTTCCGCTAGGAGGCTGTGGATAAAGTGGTTCGCCGCCGGATGCGGCGGTTGTCGACCCAGGAAATCCTTGGCGTTTCCTGCGGTCGACCACAGATAGCGAGGGCTGGATCCCTGTCGGGTGGTTCACTTCGCCAGCGACACGCGGATGAGTTCCTTATCGTTGCGGACGAAGATGCTCCGGTCGGCATAGGCCGGCGGACACCAGACCACGTCGCGGCCAAACGCCGCCTGCGTTGGCTCGAGCAGGTGGGCCCGGCTGACCTCCTCATATCCCTGTGGAGAGATCTTGGCGATCACGAGGTCACCCGTTTCGGCAAACATCCAATAGCGCTTTCCCTCGCGCACGATAAATGCTGTGCCGGAACCCTGCGGCCGCTCTCCGAGTGGCCCGCCGCTCTTCCAGCGGATCTCGCCACTGGGGAGCTCGAAGGCCCGCAGTTCGCCGTTTTCATGGAAGCCATAGATCAGGCCGTCGGCGGCGAAGGGCTGGACGTTCACCGGCGACAATCCCTGCTTCACCTTGTTGCGGAAGATGACATCCACTCCCGGCTTTTCGGGATTGAGTTCGAGCAGGAGGTTCTTCCCCTGATAGCCGCCGATGAACAAGTAGTCGCCCACCTTGACCGGCGCCATGATGATCGAGCCATTGTCGGCGTTGTAGGGGGTTTCCCAGAGCATGCGGCCTGTCTCTGGCTCCACCGCATAGACGCCATCAGGCTTGATCAGCACCAGTTGCCGGATGCCCGCTGCCTCGATGATCGTGGGAGGGGAGTAGCCCTGCTCCGGCGCCGTGCCGGCCCGCCAGAGTTCCTTGCCAGTCAGCTTGTCAAACGCCACCGCATGCGCACCCTGAGTGCCCACGATGCAGATCAGCCGCTCGCCATCGATCAGCGGATGGCTGGCGTAGCCCCAGAGTGCTGCCTTGGTTTGGTAGTCGGCCTTGAGATCGCGCGACCAGAGGATCGTGCCGTCGGATGATTGAAAGCAGATCAGATTCCCCTCTGCCCCGAGCGTGTAGACGCGCTCGCCGTCGACAGTCGGCGTGCAGCGTGGACCGGCCGGATAGGCGATCGTGTAGGTGACTGGATACTCATGCTTCCAGAGCACCTTTCCCGTCGCCTCATCGAGGCACAGGACCCGTTCGACTCCCTCCGCAGGCTTCCGCTGGAAGTTGGCCGCCTTCAGGTCGGCGCTGGAAGTGAAATCGGTGACAAACACCTTCCCGCCGGCCACCGCCGGGCCCGCATAGCCCCCCGCCACAGGCGCTCGCCAGAGCACGGGCGGGCCTCCGGCGGGGAAAGTCTCCAGCAGTCCCTCCTCGCGCCACACATTGTCGTGGCGGGGGCCCATCCAGTGGGGCCACTCATCGGCTCGGGCCAAGTTCGCCCCGCCGGCGAGCGCTCCCAGCCACAGGGCACCACCGCAGAGAGCCCGGCGGGAAACGCGTTGCCGAATCCGGTTGAGGGTTTCCCGGTCGAGGGTCAGGGGGTGGGCGTGGCGAGCCATAGCGCTACTCCTGGTGGCCGAACTATTCCGTGGCGGGCATTCTGCCCACCTGCTGCACGATAGCCGGGCCGGGCCGGTTGATGCCAGCCGACGCTGGCCTGAGGCCGGGGCGTCGCAAGTGGCGTAGCAAGTGTGGCATGATGGCGGGGAGATCTGGCAGCGTTGTTCTTTTTCCGCGATCCCGAGCCGCAGGCCCTCCACAGCAGAAACCGATGGACTTTCCTTCTTTTCATGCCGGGCCCGGCCCGCTGGCCGATTGCCAGTTCCATGGGGCGGGGGCGGAGCTGTTTGTCGTGGAGGGTGAATCGGCTGCCGCGGCTGTCTGTGGGGGGCGGGAGCCCGCCCGACAGGCGGTGCTGCCGATGCAGGGCAAACCGCTCAATGCCCTCAAGGCGACGGAAAAGAAAGTGGCGGCCAACCCCCTCTTTGCCGCATTGGAAGCGGCCCTCGGGAGCGGCTGGGGGGAAGCCCTCGATCTGCGGAAGCTGCGCTATACCAAAGTGCTCCTCCTGATGGACCCCGATGCCGACGGCATTCACTGTGGGCTGCTGCTGCTCGGTTTTTTCCATCGCTGGATGCGGCCACTCTTGGACGGGGGGCATGTGTGGCTGGTTCGGCCTCCCTGGGGGGAAGTGGTGATGCCCGGCGAACCGCCCCGCTGGCCAGTTTCTGACCAGGAATTCCAGCGGCTGGCGGCCGGCGGGAACGGCCAGCGGCCCGCCCAGATCAGGCGTTTCCGGGGCTTGGCGGGGATCGATGCCAATGTTCTCAAGGCCACCTGCCTCGAGCCTGCTACCCGCCGAGCCGAACCGGTTACCACCCCCGAGGTGGCTGAGATGATCGAGTTGTTTGGAAGCTTTGTCAGGCCCACCGGCCCCGGGGGAGCCTGAGAGTTTGCAGGCTGTGGTAAGTGGGGGAAACCTGCCGGAAAAGCCCCCGGCGGCTGGCCAACGCATTCATTGACTGACAGGGAAGAATTTTCTACGATCCACTTGGGGCTTGGTTTCGTACATTCCTTATAAGAAATAGGGAATTGTGGCCGGGATTGCCGCTGGGTGCTTCTGCAGCAGGGCTTCTTGGTTGAGCAGGCGTTCTGCAGCCCGGCCCGATCTAACGTATTCTCGTGATTCGTCTATCTGAGCCTTCTGAGCATTCTTGAAAGCACAGGGAGTTGGCCATGGCACACCACCGCACGCCCGTTACTGAATCGACCCCGCGCGGCGGTTTCACGCTGGTGGAACTGCTGGTCGTGATTGCCATCATCGGCACGCTGGTCGGACTTCTCCTGCCGGCAGTGCAGTCGGCCCGTGAAGCCGCCCGGGCAGCCAACTGCAAAAACAACATGCGGCAGGTCGGCTTGGCCCTGCATCATTACCACGACCATGCCCGCCACTTTCCTGCCGGCTGGACCGGAGTCAAGCAGGGGAACACTCCGGCCGTGGCTGCCGACGAGCAGCCCGGGTGGGGGTGGGCGTCGGAACTGCTGCCGCAGGTTGAGGAGGGCAATCTCTACAACCGCATCGTCCGCACATCTCCGGTGTACGATCCGGCCAATCCCAGCCAGCAGGCGGCTGTGCGCAAGGCTGTTGTGTCGATGTTTTCCTGCCCCTCCGACGCCCCGGGGCCGACCGAGGCTGGCGGCGTTTTTTCGATCGGCACCGATGACGGCGAGGAGGAGACAACCGTCAATGGCGTCCTCTACCGTCAGGTTGATGGCGGCCCCTTGGCCGCGCTGGCAGAGGTGGCCAAGAGCAACTATGTGGGTGTCTTCGGCGTCAGCGAAGTGGATGACGTTCCGGCGGCTGGGGAGGGCATTTTCTACCGCAACAGCAGCATCGCCATGAAGCATCTGTCTGACGGCTCGAGCCAGACGCTGATGGTCGGGGAGAGGCGGTCGCGTCTGGGATCGAGCACCTGGACAGGCTCCATCTCCGGTGCCAAGGCGCAGCGGGTGCGGATCGTTGGCATTGCTGATCACGTCCCCAACCACGCTGATGGTCATTTCGACGACTTCTCCAGCGAGCATCCCAACGGCGTCCACTTCCTGTTTGGCGACGCCTCGGTGCGGCGGCTCAACGACGGCATCGAATTGAGTGTTTATCAGGCCCTCTGCACCCGCAGCGGGGGCGAGGTCGCCTCGGCGCCGGAGTGATCCCGGCAATTAGCCCAGTTTGCCGGCTTTTTCCCCCTTCTTTTTGGCAGCCTGTTAAGGTTCTCCCCGCGGTGCGGTTCTGCTCCGGACAAGCAGCAGAACGCTTCGAGGAGGGCTTTCAAGTGATTGCGCATGCCAAGCGGGTTCCCCTAGTCAGGCAGTCGATTGCGGCCCGGCAGAGAGTGCTCCCCGAGAGGGAGGGCGTCCTTTCTCCGAGCCCGCTCCAGCCTGCGAATAAAGCCCCAGTGGTGCTGCCCCGGCCAGCCCCGCCGGCGTCGCCACAGCGTTTGAGCGCCGCCAAACGGCGTGAACTGCAGGCGAAACGGGACGATTTCTTTGGCCGCTCGATCGACTTTATCCCCTGCCCGGAGTTTTTCGAGTCAAATGCCGAGACGCTCGCCACGCAGCCCCCTCCGGCGGCCGATGTGCCTCTGGATCAATCTGGATCCGGCGCCACGGGGCACCTCGCCCCCTACCTGATCAGCCTCTACCGCACCCGTCTGCTCAAGCGGGAGGAAGAGCAGTTTTATTTTCGCCGGATGAACTGGCTGAAGTTCCGGGCGGCGGGGCAGCGCGACCAACTCGACCAGCGGCGGGCCACCCTCCGTCAGATGGAGAGGGTGGAGGGCTGGCTGGCCGAGGCGGAAACGGTCAAGGCAATCCTCATTACCAGCAACCTCCGGTTGGTTGTGTCGATCGCCAAGAAATTTGTCGACGCCAGCAACTCGTTCGAGGAGCTTGTAGGTGAGGGCAACGTGGCGCTGATGCGCTCGGTGGAGAAGTTCAACTTCGAGTTGGGCAACCGCTTCAGCACCTATGCCACCTACGCCATTCAGCGCCATTTCTTCCGGCTCTCGCACAAGGGCCGCCAGCAACGCAGCCGGTTTGTGGCCGATGATGCATCGCTGCACCGTCGGGCGGCACCGGAGCCATCCACAGCCTATTGTTCTTCCGGGCAAATCGATCTGCTCAGGGATCTCTTCGGCAGATTTTTTGCAGAGCTTGAGCCACGCGAACAACAGATCGTCTCAGCCCGCTTTGGGTTTGATGGCCAACCGCCGCGCACGTTCCGCGAGTTGGGGATCGAAATGGGTGTCTGCAAGGAGCGGATCCGCCAGATCCAATCCCGCGCTATGGAAAAGATCCGCTCGATGGCAGAGGAAGCCAAGCTGGAACAGATAGTCGGCGACTGGCTGTAGCAGTTGTGCAGCAAACCTTCGGGAGGTGGCATGCCACAGGAACGGCCCCAGCGAGTCTTGGTGATCGGTGCCGCCGGCGGGATCGGCTCCGCTCTGGTGCGGCAGCTGGCCGCCTCAGGGGCGCAGGTATTTCTGGCGGGAAGGGATGCCGCAAGGCTGGGCGCCCTCTCAGCCGAACTGGGCCTCCCGTGCGCCACCCTCGATGCCGCTGACCCCGACGCTGTTGATGCGCTGGCTGACCGTGCCGCCGCGGAACTCGGTGGGCTCGACGGCTTGGCCAATTGTGTCGGATCGCTGATTCTCAAGCCGGCGCATCTGACGAGCACCGCCGACTGGCAGGCGACGCTGGCAACCAATCTCTCCAGTGCCTTCGGCTGCGTGCGTGCGGCGGGCCGCCTGATGAAGTCGGGGGGTGGTTCGGTGGTGCTGGTTTCCAGCGCCGCAGCCCGCGTGGGGCTGGCCAACCATGAGGCAATCGCGGCGGCCAAGGCGGGGATCATCGGCCTGACGCTCTCCGCCGCGGCCACCTATGCCCGGCAGGGGATCCGGTTCAATGCCGTGGCCCCGGGGCTGGTGCGAACGCCCCTCACCAAGGGGCTGGTGGCGAGTGAACTGGCTGAAAAAGCCTCGATCGGAATGCACCCGCTGGGTCGGCTGGGGGAGCCGGAGGAGGTGGCTGGGGCAATCCTGTGGCTGCTCGATCCTGCCCAGAGCTGGATCACCGGCCAGGTGCTCGGCGTGGATGGGGGCCTGGCGAATGTAAAAGGCAGGTCTGGCTGAAGCGGGCCTGCGGTAGTTTTCTGGGCATCCCCCTCGGCCCTCCGAATCCCTCGCTCGGCCAGGGCCCGGTGCGTTGCTGGCGTTCTTGGAGTATTCTTGGCTCCATGAAAACATCAACACCCAACCACGCCGCGGGGGCCGGCGCCGGTTCGACCCCAGCCCCAACGTTTCGTCTCTGGCTGATGATGGTGCTGGAGTTCGCCATCTGGGGCGCCTGGCTGCCGCTGATTTGGGGCTACATGGGCAAGGATGGCCTTGCCTTCAGCAACACGCAGATCGCCTGGGTGGGGAGTGCCTTTGCGATCGCCTCGATCGTCGGCATCTTCTTTTCCAGCCAGTTCGCTGATCGCACGTTCGCCGCTGAGAAGTTCATGGCATTCAGCCACCTCGTGGGGGGACTGGCGATTCTCGGCATGTATTGGGCCAAGGATTTCCCCACCTTCTTCCTTCTGATGCTGGTCCACTCGCTGTTCTATGTGCCGACGATTTCCGTCTCCAATTCGCTGGCGTTTGCCCATATGAAGGATGCCCAGAAGGAATTTGGCATCGTGCGCATGGGAGGTACGATCGGCTGGATCCTCGTTGCCTGGCCGCTGTTCTTCCTGCTGCAGGGGAAAAGTGGCGTGGATGCCGTGGCCGCCAGCCGCAATATCTTTCTCGTTTCGGGCATCACCTCGTTGGTGCTGGCCGCCTACAGCCTCATGTTGCCGCATACGCCGCCGAAGCCGGCGGCTCCGGGCGAGGGGGGCTTCGCGTGGCTCAAGGCAGCGAAGTATCTGGCCAATCCCTATCTGCTGGTGCTCTTTGTGGTGACGTTCATCGATGCTGTCATCCATAACGGCTATTTCGTGATGGCGGGTGATTTCCTCGGCAGCCAGTCGGTTGGTATCAAGCCGGAATGGATCATGCCGGTGATGAGCATCGGTCAGGTGGCGGAGATCCTCACGATGGCGGTGCTGGGCAGCGTGCTCGCCCGGCTCGGCTGGAAGACCACGATGATCTTGGGGATTCTGGGGCATGCGGCCCGCTTTGCGGTGTTTGCCTTCATGCCGACCAATCAACTGATGATCATCACCGTGCAGGTGTTGCACGGCGTCTGCTATGCGTTTTTCTTCGCCACGCTCTACATCTTCATCGACGCGGCGTTTCCCAAGGACGTTCGTTCCAGCGCCCAGAGCCTCTTCAACCTGCTGGTGCTGGGGCTGGGGGATCTGGCTGCCAAATGGCTGTTCATCCCGCTGCAAAGCAGCCTTACCACCAACGGCACCACCGACTACCGGCAACTCTTTCTGGTGCCGATGGCGATGGCGTTGGTGGCGGCTGCTGTGCTGCTGGTGGCGTTCTGGCCACCGCGGTCGCTGGCGGTTGCCTCTGCGGAGGATGACGATCTGGAAACGGAGCCGTCGGTGGCGCGGTAAGACTGTCGCTGCAGGCTGTCGAATTTTGGCCACATCTGTCCGCCCGCTTCCCCCCGTGTTGTAAGGAAACCTCGCATGTCGTCCCCCGGCTCCCGTCAGTTGCCCACCGCCGATCCAGCGGCCCCCCTCGACTCCATCCACCATGTGGCGATCGCCGTGAACAATGTCGCTGAGGCGGTGGACTGGTATCGCAAGCATTTCCGCTGCGAGATCGGCTATCAGGACGCCACTTGGGCGCTGCTGGAATTCGCCAACACCCGGCTGGCGCTGGTGATCCCTGACCAGCACCCCCCCCACATCGGTTTCATCCATCCCCAGGCGGAAGCCTTTGGGCCGCTCAAGGGGCATCGTGACGGCACCCGCAGCTGCTATGTGGCTGATCCTGCCGGAAACCCGGTGGAAGTTTTGGCCCCGATCGAAGGGGTATGAGCGGTTGGCCAAAGTGAAACTAGCCAAATCTGCCTTGCACCGGGCCAACAGGAGTTCCTATCTTCTCAGCCGCTCCGGCGTGGCCCGGGGTGAACTCTGGAGGGCTGCCGATGTCGATCGCGCTGGAATCTCTGGCCCGCAGGCTGGAGGGAACACTTGTCGGGGTAGGTGCCGCTGACACGCTCATCGGCGGGGCTGCCACGTTGGAAACCGCGTCGGCCACCGACATCACGCTGCTCGATTCGGGCGGCAAGCTTCATCTTCTGGCCAAGAGCAGCGCCGCCGCGGCGATCGTTCCACGCGGAACCGGCCCGCTCGACCGCCCGACGATCGAGGTGGCCGATGTGCATGCCGCTTTTGCCGCGGCAATCACCTCATTCCGTCCGCCCCGCACGCTGCGGCGCAGCGGTATCAGCCCGCAGGCAGCCGTCGATCCCACGGCGCGAATCGCGGCCGACGTCGAGATCCATCCCTTCGCCTCGATCGGCGCCGATGTGGAGATCGCAGCAGGGGCCACGATTCACTCCGGCGCCCGCATCGGCGCCGGCTGCCGGATTGGGGCCGGCACCGAAATTTTCCCCAATGCCGTGCTCTATCCCGACACGATTCTCGGGCAGCGCTGCCTGATCCATGCCGGAGCGGCGCTGGGCGCCTACGGCTTCGGCTACAAGGTCACAGGGGGCGCCTACGCCCTCTCGGCTCAGCTCGGTTGGGTGGAGGTGGGGGATGACGTGGAGATCGGCGCCGGCACGGCGATCGACCGCGGCACGTATGGGCCGACGGTGATCGGCAGCGGGACGAAGATCGATAATTTGGTGATGATCGCCCACAACTGCCGGATTGGCCAGCACAACATGATCTGCTCCCAGGTGGGCGTGGCCGGCAGCACCTCCACCGGCGACTGGGTTGTGATGGCGGGGCAGTGCGGTGTGCGCGACCATGTGCACATCGGTGACCGAGCGGTGCTCGGTGCCCGGTCGGGTGTGTGCAACGACGTGCCGGCCGGCATGACGGTGCTCGGCGAACCGGCGATTGAACTACGGGATCGGAAGCTCCAGTTGGCCACGATGAGCAAGCTTCCCGAAATGCGGAAAATGCTCAAAGAGGTCGCGGCCCGCGTGGCGACGCTCGCCCCGGTCGCGGCACAGCATGAGCCGTCTTCCCGTGGGCCCGGCAGCCGGGCCGCTGACGCCGCCTGATTCCCGCCCAGCATCTTTGTTTGGTGTGTGCCAATCCATGCCCCACTCCCCTCCCACCCCCCGCCCCTCCCCGATGCCTGCCTGCGCTGGAGTGCCGCCGGCAGCGCTTGAGGGAGAGACCATCGGCATTCTGGCCGGCTGGGGCCGCTTCCCCGTGGCGGTGGCCGAGGCTGTCAGGCGTTCCGGTGGCCGCACTGCGGTGGTTGCCATCCGCGACCATGCCGATCTGGCTCTGGAGGCTGTGGCCGACTGCCATTCCACCGTCGGCGTGGCTGAGATCGGCCGGGCGCTCTCGTTTTTTCAGCAGCATGGTGTGCAGCGGGCCACGATGGCGGGCAAGATTCACAAAACCCAACTCTTCGCCCGCGGGGCCTGGCTCCGCCACCTGCCCGACTGGCAGGGGCTGTGCACCTTCTGGCCACACTTCATCACCCGACGGCGCGACAATCGCGACGATTCGCTGCTGGGGGCGATCGCCTCTGCCTTCGATACCGGGGGCGTGCGGATGGTGCCTGCCACCGATCTGGCGCCGGAGCTTTTGGCGCGCGAGGGAGTGCTGGCGGGACGGCCGCCCTCTGCCACTGAGGCGGCCGATGTGGCTTTCGGCTGGCAATTGGCCAAGGAACTCGGCCGGCTCGATATCGGACAGACTGTGGTGGTGAAAAACCGGGCGCCGCTGGCCCTTGAGGCGATCGAGGGTACCGATGCCTGCATCCGCCGGGCCGGCACGCTGTGCGGCACAGGGGGCATGGTAGTTGTGAAGGTGGCCAAACCGCAGCAGGATCTGCGCTTTGATATGCCGACGATCGGGATCGGAACGCTTGAATCACTGCGGGATGCAGGGGCCCGTGTGCTGGCGATCGAGGCGGGCCGTACGATCCTCGTCGATGCCCCTGAGTTGGCCGGTTTTGCACGGTCAAACGGGCTGACAATCGTGAGTTGCTACGACGTGGCCGGCGCTGCGGCGCTGCCCGACGGCTCTGCGGCCGCCTGAAGCCGACCGCCCTGCGTGGTGGGCGGGGAGCATCGTATACTTGTTAGCTATGAAGCAGACGTCAGCCTCGATCGTGTTGTGCACTGCCCCGCTGTGGGCGCTGCTGATCGGCATTGGTCTCCCTACCGCGGCAGCGCAACTGGCCGTCAGGACTCAAGAGGAGACCCTCCAGGAAAAGGCCGCCGAGGACCTGCGGGAGGACGATCCGGAGTCAGCTGTGGATCTGCTCGAGGAGGCGGTTGAAGATTGGGAGGAGCAGCCCGACGGCGATGACGTTGACGACGGGGAGAAGGCCCCGCAGCCCTTCGGGGAAGCCCGCCGAAAGGGAGCCCGCGTCCGTCCGCTGCCGATCGACATGCGGATCAATCGCCATCAGCGCATTCCCGTGGCTCCGCCGGTCTACATGGGGCGCGAGATCGCCCAAACAATGCACTACACTGGCGCCCCGTGGCTGGTCCGCGAGAGTCGCCAGCGCGAGGAGGACTGCCGGCTCTTGCTTGAGGCTCTCAACATCCAGCCCGGCCAGAGCGTTTGCGACATGGGGGCGGGGAACGGTTTTTATACGCTGGAATTGGCCCGGCTCGTGGGGCCGGAGGGGGTCGTCTATGCCGTCGACATCCAGCCGCAGATGCTGCGGTTGCTCGCGCGGCGGGCAGCGGAGGAGGGGCTTACCAACATCAAACTCCTGCTCGGCACCCCGATCGATCCCCGGCTCCCCAAGGGGGAACTGGATGTCGTGCTCTGCGTCGATGTGTACCACGAATTTTCCCATCCCGACGCGATGCTGGAAACGATCTGCGCGAGCCTCAAGCCGGACGGGCGGTTGGTGCTTGCCGAGTTTCGCGGCGAAGATCCCGCGGTGCCGATCAAGCCGCTCCACAAGATGACGAAGGCCCAGGTCAGGGCCGAACTGAAACCGCACGGCCTGGAGGTGGCGCGGGAGTTTGACCGCCTCCCCTGGCAGCACCTGCTCTTTTTTGCCCGCCCCGCGCAGCCCGCTGCCACAGCTTTGCCGCCGGAATAAGCGTTAGCAGGCTGTGGATAAAGTGCCGCATCGCCGGAGGCGATGCCTGCCGACCGTGGAAATCCTCGGCGTTTCCGCCAGCACGAGTTTCTCCACGGGCAGCTTGAGCGAGTCGTCGCTCCAGCGATCCCGAATGGCGCTCTAATACTGAGGGAATTTGCCCGCCGTGGCCTTGCTGCTGGCAGAACTTCCCCCGGCGCCTGCCGCAGACCCGCTGCCGGTGCACAGATGCAGGAGTGTCATGGCCCCGGCGGAGATCAGGGCCCAGGGAGCCCAGTCAGGAGCCGTGAATGTGCGGGGCTCACCGGAGCCATTGATCGGCAACACCGAAGCGGAATCGATCAGCAGCAGTTCCGCCCCGACGATGCAGGCAAAGATCCCGGTTGCCAGAAAGAAAGTTTTCCACATGAGAGTGTGACAGCCTGGGCTGCCGTGGGCTGCGGGAGTTGGGGTTGGGGCCGACCCTGGGCTCAGCGGCCGGGAGGGGGATATCACACGGTTCTTCGACACGTGTCCCTCTCCGGCATCACAGCCCCCTGCCACCCGGCAGGTGGTGAGGATTGTAGCGACAAGAGCTACCCGGCGTGCCGTCTGGAATGCTTACGTGGCAGCCGCTGGAGCACCCTCGCCACCAGCCAGTTCGGGTGCTACGCGCGGCTCGCCGAGCTCACCGGCAGACGAGCGTGTGGAACGCCGTTCCGGCAGCGTGCCCGGCACGAGCTGTGGGCTGGCGGTGGTGGCCTCGATGATCTCGCGGAGCACATTGCCGTCGAGAACCTCGGTTTCGATCAGTCGGCGCGTGATCGCCTCAAGCGCCGTGCGGCGGGTCGCCAGAATGCGCCGCACGCGCTCGATGGCCTGATCGATGATCCGCCGCACCTCCTCGTCGATCTCCCGTGCCGTCTCTTCGCTGTGGGAACGGGCAGCGGGCAAGTCGGCGCCGCCACCGGCGAGGAAGGGGGAGCGGGCGCTCTCGCGGTAGTTCACCCGTCCCAGCCGGCTCATGCCATAGTCCATCACCATCCCCCGGGCGATCTCGCTGGCCCGCTCCAGATCGTTCTGGGCGCCGGTGGAGATATCGTCGTACACCATCTCCTCCGCGATCGTGCCCCCCAGCAACACCTGGATCCGACTCTCCAGCTCACTCTGCGTCAGCAGGTAGCGGTCGTCCTCGGGCCGCTGCATCGTGTAGCCCAGCGCCGCCAACCCGCGGGGGATGATCGAAACCTTGTGCACAGGATCGGTGTTGGGAAGGGAATAGGCGACCAGCGCATGAGCAGCTTCGTGGACGGCGACCCGCTTCTTCTCGTCCTCGTGGATCACCCGTTTTTTCTTCTCCAGCCCTGCCGTGACGCGTTCCACCCCCTCGTTGAATTCCTCCATCCCGACAGATGTCTTGTTGTTGCGGGCGGCGAGCAGAGCGGCCTCGTTGACGAGGTTGGCCAGATCGGCGCCGCAGAAGCCGGAGGTGATCCGGGCCACCTGCTGGAGATTCACTGAGGGATTGAGCTTCACCTCCTGAACATGCACCTTCAGGATCGCCTCGCGCCCGCGAACATCGGGGCGGTCAACGAGCACATGCCGATCGAAGCGGCCGGGGCGCAGCAGAGCCGGATCGAGCGTTTCGGGACGGTTGGTCGCCGCCATCACGATCACGCCGCTGTTGCTGCCGAAACCATCCATCTCGACCAGCAGGGCGTTGAGTGTCTGCTCTCGCTCGTCATGGCCGCCTACCACGCTCGAGCCGCGTGTTTTCCCCAGGGCGTCGAGTTCGTCGATGAAGATAATGCAGGGAGCCTTCGACTCAGCCTGCTGGAACAGGTCGCGCACTCGGGCAGCCCCGACGCCGACGAACATCTCCACAAAATCACTCCCCGAGAGCCCGAAGAAGGGTACGCCTGCCTCCCCGGCAATCGCCTTGGCAAGGAGTGTCTTGCCCGTTCCCGGCGGGCCGACCAGCAGCACCCCCTTGGGAATATGGCCGCCGAGCACCTGGTATTTTTCCGGGCTGCGAAGAAACTCCACCACCTCCCGCAATTCGTCGACGGCCTCATCGATACCGGCCACGTCGTCAAACGTGATCCCCAGATCCTCCTGGGCATACATCTTGCCCCGACTGCGGCCGAAGGCCATCGGGCTGCCGGCCCCGCCGAGCCGTTTCATCATCAGATAGAACAGCAGGCCGAAGAGACTCGTCAGGAAGAGCATCGGCAGCCAGTTACGCCACGGGCCGGGGGCCTCCTCGTAGCGGTATGGCACGCCATTTTCGGCCAGCAATCGGGAGAGCTGTCCCTCAGAATTTTCACTCGGCAGTTTGGCGGTGTGAAACCTCCGTCGCGAGCCGGGAATCCCGCTGCGGGAGGCGGGCATTTCGCCCGCCTGCTCATTCTCCTCCGCGGTTTCCTCCGGCATCTCGCTGACCGTTCCCGACACGCTATAGGCGCCGATCACCACATCGCTGAGCCGGCCATACCGGGTGGTGTGATCGCTGCCGGCGGAGGGGTCTTCGATTTTCACGGAGCGAACCGGCTGTGGCTCACCGGCGGCCGGCGTGCCCGACGCCCGGATCAGATGTTCCAGATCGCTGTACGAGAGCGACAGTTCGGGAACGGTCGCCAGCAGGCTCATGGCAAACAGACCTGCCACCCCCACGGCGATCAGCGACCACACCATGTTCGGTCCACCAAAAGAATTTTTGCGGTCGGCTTGGCGCTTGGGGAAGTCGCGTTTGGTGGGCATGGATGCTCGCAGAGGAGGGGAACCGTCGGAGGCTCGAGGACCGATATCATTTCATCCTAAGCGTCCCCCCCCCGGGAAACAAATCTCCGGTATGCCGCTAGCAGGTGTGGATAAAGCGCAGCATCGCTGGATGCTTTGCCCGTCGACCGTGGAAAACCTCGGATTTTCCACCGGGCGGCCGAGTCGACTGTCTTCAATCCAGAGGGCATGGAGGACTTTTCACGGGCAGCTAGTCCCGGGAAGAAACGCGCATCCGGAACTTGAAGTGGAAGTTCGCCCCACAAAAACCTAAGATTCAGGCTGCCGCTCCGCTCGTCCCCCGCGTCGAACCTCATGCCCCAACCCCCGCGATCCTCGCCCGCCGCCGCCCCTTCGCCCGCTGTTTCCCGGCCGACTGAGGCTGGCCCGCTGCAGGTGGCTGTGCTGGGATCGACCGGGAGCGTGGGGAGCAGCACGCTGGAGGTGATCGCGGCCTCGCAGGGGCGGTTCACGCCCTATCTCTTGGCGGCCCATCGCAGCACGAAACGGCTGCTGGAGCAGGCACATGCCTGCCGGCCTCGCTATCTCGTGGTGGTCGATCCGGAGGCCGCCGCCACGATCGGAGCCGACACCCTCCCGGCAGGCACCCGCTTGGCAGTCGGCCCTGAGGCTCTCAACGATCTCGTGCAGCAGCCGGAGGTGGATCGGGTTGTGTCGGCGATTGTCGGCGCCGCGGGCCTCTCCAGCACCTGGGCGGCCGTGGAGGCGGGCAAAATGGTGGCCTTGGCCAACAAGGAAACGCTCGTGATGGCCGGGCCTCTGGTAATGCGTTTGGCGGCGCAGACCGGGGCGAGCATCCTGCCGGTAGACAGCGAGCACTCCGCCATCCATCAGGCGCTACGGGCTGGCACGCCCGCCGAGGTGACCCGTCTCGTGCTCACCGCCAGTGGTGGCCCCTTTCGATCCCATTCGCGTGCGGCCCTGGCCGAGGTGACACTCAATGAGGCGCTGCGACACCCCACCTGGTCGATGGGTCCCAAGATCACGATCGACTCCGCCACGATGATGAACAAGGCGCTGGAATTGATCGAGGCCAGATGGCTCTTCGGGCTGCCGGCGGAGAAGCTGGCTGTGCTTGTTCACCCCCAGTCGATCGTCCATTCCCTGGTGGAGTTTGTCGATGGCTCGGTGCTGGCGCAGCTCAGCCCACCCGACATGAAACTCCCGATTCAATATGCCCTCTCCTATCCGCAGCGCCATCCGGGCCCCGCCCGCCGCTTCGACTACACGCAGAGCATGCGTTTGGACTTCGAGCCACCCGATCCCGAACGGTTTCCTGCCGTGCGGCTGGGGCATGAGGCGGCGCAGCGTGGCGGCACCTGCGGGGCGGTGCTCAACGCCGCCAACGAGGAGGCGGTGCGCGGATTCATGGCGGGAGAGTTGCGGTTTACAGACATCGCCGATGTCTGTGGCCGGGTGCTGGCGGAGCATGCGTTTCAACCCGAGCCTTCGCTCGACGACGTCCGTCGACTCGATGCATGGGCAAGACAGGAGGTCGTCAAGTGGGCGTGTGTCTGATGATGGGAATGATGGCCGCGGACAGTTTCCCGGCAGCGGGAGTGCTGCTGGCTGCCGGTTCGTGGGCGGCGTGGCTGATGCAGCCGGCGAACTGGTGGGTGATTCTGCAGGTGGCCGGTGGCCTGGGATTTGTGATCTTCGTTCACGAGCTGGGCCACTTTCTCGTGGCCAAGGCCTGCGGAGTGAAGTGCGAGAAGTTTTTCCTCGGATTTGATGTGGGCGGACTCAAACTCGCCAGCTTCAAGTGGGGCGAAACTGAATATGGCATCGGTGCCCTTCCTCTGGGCGGCTATGTGAAAATGCTCGGTCAGGACGACAACCCCTCCGCGGCCGCCAACGAGGCGCAGCGGGCCCGGGGCACGATGGGCGATCTTCCGGCTGAGCCAATGGCCGGTCCCCACCCCGCATGGGATCCCCGCAGCTACCCCGCCCAGAGCGTTCCCAAGCGGATGGCGATCATCTCCGCAGGCGTCATCATGAACACGATCTTCGCCTTTCTGATGGCCTCATGGGCCTTTGGCCTGGGGGTGAAGGAACTCACCTGCGCGGTGTCGAGCGTGCGCCCTGGCGGCGCCGCTTGGCGGGCAGGCATGCGTAGCGGCGATGAAATCACCGCGATCGGCAGCCGGCAGAACCCGATCTTCACAGACCTGCAGAAGGGGGTCACGCTTGGCGATGTGGCCAAGGGAGTCGAGTTCACGATCCACCGTCCCTCCGACAATTCCACCCGCACCGTCACGCTCCACCCCGACACCGATCTGGGTGTGCCGACCGTCGGCGTGACCAGTCCGTTTTCGCTCACGCTGCCCAAGGATCTCGGCGAGGGGCTGCCAGGGAGCGCCGGGGCCGCCCAGCCGGCCCTCGCTGCCGGCGACACGATTCGGGCTGTCGACGGCCAGCCGGTGGCAAACTACGCAGAACTGATCGGCCTGCTCAACACCCGCAGTGACAAGCCGGTGACGCTCACCGTCGAGCGGGCCGGGCCGGCGGGAAGCGCAGCGGTCGAAACCCTCGCGGTGGAGATCCCCGTTCAGCCACTGCTGGCCACGGGGATGACGATGACGCCGCTGGCGATCAAGGCGGTGCAAGAGGGTTCGCCCGCCGCCGCGGCTGGCATTCAGCCAGGAGATCTGCTCGAGACAATCGCTGGCGCCGCTGTGGGCGACCCGCTGGCGGTGGAAGCTCGGCTGCGGAGCATGGCCGGCCGGAGCGTGGTGCTCACGCTGCGGCGGGAGGGCGCCGAAAAGAGCCTCACGGTGACACCGCGGGCGGTCGACTGGATCGAGGAATCGAGGCTGCCGATGAGCCCGGTGTCGCTGGCGTCGCTGGGGGTGGCGCTCCCTGTGGCGGCGACAGTGGCTGCCGTGGAGCCGGAGAGCCCCGCTGCGCGGGCCGGCATCCAAACCGGAGAGCGGGTGGTGCGGGTACGGTTTTTGGATCCCCAGGAGCTTGGTCCAGATGGCAAGCCTGCAGGGGCCACAGGGCCGGACAAGGGCTTGGAGCTGTCCGACAAATCCCCCAGCTGGCCCTACGTCGCCACCAGCCTGCAGATGGTTCCAGCTGGAACGCAACTGCTGCTGAGAGTTGCCGCGGCGGATGGAACGGAGCGGGATGTGCAACTGGTGCCGGCCGTGGTGGCGGGCCGGTTTGTCACCGACCGTGGTCTGGTCTTCGAGCCGCTCTATCGCAATGTGAAGGCGGGATCTTTTGCCGGGGCGCTGGCCCTGGGCGGCCGCAAAGTGCTGGAGGATCTGTCGCTGGTCTATCGGTTCCTGCAGAAGCTGACCAGCAATCAGATCAGCCCCCGGCTCCTGGGAGGGCCCATCGAGATCGCCAAGCAGGCGGGCAAATCGGCCGAGGAAGGCTTCAGCCGCCTGCTGCTGTTTTTGACGATGCTCAGCGCCAATCTGGCGGTTGTCAATTTTCTGCCCATCCCCGTTCTCGACGGCGGGCATATGGTTTTTCTGGCGTATGAGTGGCTCCGCGGCAAGCCTCCGAGCGAAGGCGTGGTGGTGGCCCTGAGCTATCTGGGACTGATTCTGATTCTGTCGCTGATGCTGTTTGTGTTTGGTCTCGATCTGGGGCTGATTCCGCGGCATTAAACCCCATCGATAGCCGGTGCACCCGTGAGCAACACCATCGATCGAGCCGCCGCAGCAAGCCTCCCGCCCGGGCAGTGGGTGCCACCGGCAGGGGTGCGCGTGGTGGTGTTTGATGTGGTGGGCACGTTGGTAGAGCCCCATCCCTCCGTGGCAGTCGCCTACCAGCAGGCCGGCCTGCGGCAGGGAGTGGCCTGTGACTCGGCCGACATCCAGCGGCGGTTTGCCTTGGCCTGGCGGCAGCAGGAACTGCTCGACGCCGCTGCAGTGCCCTCCTTCGCCACCAGTCAGGCCCGTGAGGAAGAGCGCTGGCGGAGGATTGTCGAGGAGGTGTTTGCGGGCGTGGCTTCACTTGAGCAAACGGCGGCGATCTTTGCCGAGTTGTGGAATCACTTTGGCGAGCCCTCGTCCTGGCGTCCCGTTGCCGCCGGCCAGCAGATGCTGCAGGCGGCCCTCCGGGCTGGGGTGGGGGTGGTGCTGGCAAGCAATTTTGACGATCGCCTCCTGCGGCTGGCCAAACACTTGCATCCCCTCACCTCCGCGCAGGAGGTGTTTGCCTCGTCAGCCATCGGCTGGCGGAAGCCGGCCCCGGAGTTTTTCCGCTGGATCGAGGCCCGGCTCGGTTGTGGCCCCGACGAACTCCTGCTGGTGGGCGACAACCCCCTGCTCGATATCGCCGCCGCCACGCAGGCAGGCTGGCAGGCTCAGGCCGTGGCCTAGTTGTCCGTGGAAAAAGTCTTCCATGACCTTTTTCGACTCGGTCGACCGGTGGAAAAGCCGAGGTTTTCCACAGTCGACCGGCATCGCATCCAGCGATACAGCACTTTATCCACAGCCTGCTCGCCGAGCTGGCTGGAGCGTGCTTGTGGCAGGCAATCGCCTAACAAACGCGGTATATTGCGTTGGGGTCGGTTCCGTCGCTGGGCCACCGCCTGTATCCCTTTCCCCCCAAGACAAAGGTTTGAGCATGTCGCTGTCTGCCACTCATCGCCGAGGTTTTCTCCGCACCAGCGCCGCTCTGGCGTGCGCCGCCGCCTTTCCCTGGACGCGGTCGGCCCGGGCCGAGGCAGGCGACTTGAATCTCGGCATCCAGATGTTTTCGCTGCGCGGATACAAGGTCGATGAAGCGATGCAGCATGCGGCTGATCTGGGATTCAAGTTTGTCGAGTTCTACGGCGGCATGTTCCCGATCGATTCTGATGCGGCCGCCATCGCAGGAATGAAGAAGAAGCTGGCCGATCTGGGGCTCACGATCAGCGCCCATGGTGTGAACGGGTTTGGCGGCGACGCCGCTGCCAACCGCAAGGTGTTTGAATTCGCCAAGGCGGTGGGCATTCCCACGATCACCTGCGATCCGAGCCCCGAGGCATTCCAGAGCCTCGATGAGCTCGTCAAGGAATTCGACATCCGCGTCGCCATCCACAACCACGGCCCCAAGAGCCGCTACAACAAGGCGATCGATGTGCTCAAGGCGATCGAGGGGCATGACGAGCGGATCGGCGCCTGCGCTGACTTGGGCCACTACATCCGCTCGGGGGAAAAGCCGACCGAGGTGATCCGGCTGCTCAAGGGGCGGCTGTATGGCGTGCATCTCAAGGACTTCAAGGAGATGCAAGACAAGACCACCGGTGTGATCCTCGGCCGTGGGCATCTCGATGTGCCGGCGGTGTTTGCCGCCCTGGAGCAGGCCGGCTTCCCCGAGAACGGTGCCCTGTCGCTGGAATATGAGGAAAACCCCGAAAACCCGCTCAACGATATCCGCGAATGCATTCAGGTGGCGCAGGATGCGATGGCCAAGGCCTGAGGTGCTCTTTGCCCCTATCTGTCTGTGGAAAAAGCCATCCCTGGCCTTTTTCCACGAAGTCGACCGCAGGAAACGCCCCCGTCGCGGGCCCGGCTGGCGTTTCCTGGGTCAACCCCCGCCGCATCCAGCGGCGGATTATGTTTTCCACAGCCTGCTATGGTGGTAACAGTCCAGAGGTTGCGAAGGGATAAAGTATGAACGAGCCTCTCAGGCTGAGCCGTCAGGGGGCGCTGCCGGTTCGCCTCTGGCGTCTGCCGGGCCTGCTTGTGAACTGGCTGTGCATGCTGTGCATGCTGTTCATGCTGTGCATGGTCGCAGAGGGCTGGGCTGCGCCACCAACCGAACAGGCGCTCGAGGCTGCGCTTGGGGCCATTCGCGCGGTGGACCATGAGGGCCGCGGCAACGCGGCGGCGGGGACGGCTTGGAACGTGGTGGCTGCGGCCGATGCTCAAGCGCTACCGCGCATTCTGACTGCCATGGATGGGGCCAACCCGCTGGCCGCTGGCTGGCTGTTGGCAGCGGTCGACCAGATTGTGGCCCGGCATCCCCGGCTCGACCCCGAGCCACTGTGTGCCTTTCTGGCTGACACCAGCCATGAGCCGCGGGCCCGCCGGCTGGCGTTTGATCTGGTGGCAGGCAGCGATGGCCCGCGGGCGGAAAAACTCCTCTCCGGGCTGCTCGATGATCCCAGCGTGGAACTGCGGCACGATGCAGTGGCACAGATGATCGCACAAGCGGAGCAGGCCAAATCCGCCGGCAAAACAAGCTTGGCGCTGGAGCAGTTCCAGACCGCCTTTGCCGCTGCTCGCGACATCGCGCAGGTGAAGGATTTGGCCGCCTCGATTCGGGGGCTCGGTGGCGAGGTCGATCTGCCGCGGCACCTCGGCTTCCTGATGAACTGGCAGGTGATCGGGCCGTTCGACAACGCCGGCGGAAAGGGCTTTGCGGCTGAATATCCGCCGGAGCGGGGGGTCGATCTGTCGGCAACTCTGGCGGGGCAAGGAGGACCGGTGCAGTGGCAGGTTCTCGCCACACGCGACGAATTCGGGCTGGTCGATATCAATCCGCTCTATCCGCCCCCGGCCCCCGCGGACGCCAGTCGGACCGCCGACGACGCCGGTGGCAAGGAAGGGCTCAAGGAAGTGGTGGCCTATGCGGTCACCTCCTACGATTCCCCGCAGGGGGGCCCGGCGGAACTGCGGCTGGGCACCAAAAATGCCTGGAAGATCTGGCTCAACGGGCAGCTTGTCTTTGAGCGCGAGGAATACCACCGGGGGATGGATGTCGATCAGTATCGATTGCCTGTGACACTCAAGCCGGGGCCCAATGCGATTCTGATCAAGCTCTGCCAGGACGCCCAGCGCAAGCCCTGGACGACCGAGTGGCAGTTTCAACTGCGGGTCTGCGACAGTATCGGCACGGCGCTTCCGGCAGGCCCACAGCCGGCCCAAGTGCCGCCGCCAGCCGTGGAGAATATTCGGTGAACTCTTGCTCTCTTCGATGCAGCCTGCTGACGGGCCTCGTGTGGATATCGCTCATGGTGGCCAGTGGCGCGGAGGAGTGGCCGGCCTTTCGCGGGCCCAATGGCAGCAGCCTCGTGCCCGCCGGAGTTTTGCCGGTGGAGCTGTCTGAGGCCACGCGGAAGTGGTCGGTCTCCCTGCCGGGCCGCGGCCTGTCGGGAGCGGTGGTGGTCGACGGCAAAGTCTTTGTCACAGCCAGCGCCGGCACCTCCCAGGATCGGCTGCATCTGCTCTGTCTCGATGCCCAAACCGGAAAGCTCCTCTGGGAACGGCGGGTATGGGCTACCGGCCGCACGATGTGCCATTCCAAAACGAGCGTCGCCGCCCCCACCCCTTGCAGCGACGGCAGCCATATCTACGCCCTTTTTTCGTCGAATGACGTTGCCTGTTTCGATCTGCAGGGGCGGCTCTGCTGGCTCCGCGGCATCACCCACGATTACCCGAACGTGAGCAATAGCCTCGGCATGGCGAGCTCACCGCTGGTGAGTGGCAGCACGCTGGTGGTTCCGGTGGAGAACGACAGCGAGTCGTATTGCCTGGGGCTCGACACTACCACTGGCGAAAACCGCTGGCGGATCGACCGGCCCAAGGGGGCCAACTGGACCTCCCCGGTGCTCGCTGGCCCTGCCGTGGTGGCACTGCAATCGCGGGGGGGCGTGGACGCTGTGGGGCTGGCCGATGGCGCGCCCAAGTGGAGCTTTTCGGGGGGCGCCGACACGATCTCCTCGAGCTGCTTTTTCGATTCCATTCTCTATGTTCCTTCGAGCGGCGTCACGGCGCTCGAGGCTGTGGCAAACGAAGCCAAGCCGCGGGAGCTCTGGCAGAGCAACCGTCTCGCCCCTGGCACGGCCAGCCTGGTCGTGGCCGGAGACGCGATCTACTGCCTCAACAAGGCCGATGTGCTCACAGCTGGCGAGCGGGCCACCGGTGAGCGGCGTTGGCAGTTGCGCCTGCAGGGGCCATTTTCCGCCACGCCCATTTCTGATGGCCAGCATCTGTGGGCGGTGAACGAGGCGGGGCTCGTGCAGGTGGTGGAGCTGGGGCAGAAAGAGGGGAAGATTGTCTCGTCGTTTGATCTTGGTGACGAAATTCTCGCCAGCCCCGCGGTGGCTGAAGGAGCGATCTACCTGCGCAGCAACTCCCGTCTCCATAAGCTCGCCCGCTAGCTGAGCCTACGGCACCTTCCAGCCGCGGAGCTGGCAGTGGAGCTGGGCGATCTTTCCCATGAAATGGTCCATTCTGTATTGTCCTGCCGCGAGCGTCATCTGGCGCTCGGCTTCCGCGGCATTTCCCTCCGCCTCGGCGAGGAGTCCGAGGTAGAGGTGGGCGTAGCAGCGCTGGTTGCGCCGCTGGGACTCGGGGCCGGCATCGGCGGCGGCCAAAACCTTCGCGCTGCTTCCCAGGCCATGGTAGAGATCGAGCACTTCCTTCATGGGAATGCGGCCATCGCTGCCGACAGGAAGGAGCTGCTTTCGCGCCGTCTCCAGATTCTTCGCCTTCGCCAGGCAGGCGAAGTGCCACGTGGCATTCTCGACGTCGGCAGGGTTGACCTCCCGGTGGCGCTCAAACTGCGCCACGCCGTCGGCGTAACGCCCGGCGTAGTAGAGGGCCAAGCCCCGCTGCCAGAGTTCCGGCTCGATCTCCGGCCGGAGCGTGACAAGCACATCAAATGCGGCGGCTGATTCCTGCGGCTTGCCAGCGAAGAGGAACTCGACGCCGTCGGTGAAGACCTTTTGCGGGGAAGGGGGCTCGGCCGCCGGAAGCGGGCAACTGAAAACAGCGCCGCCCAGAAAGGCCATAGAAGCGAGCACAGCGGCGAGCCGCCGGCGCCGTCGGCAGGTTCCCGCACGAAGCATGGTCGTCATCGCCACATCCTCAAGGCGAGGTCAACTGCGATCGGCGCCTGTGTCGAGCACCGCCATGAAGGCCTTTTGCGGAATGTCGACGCTGCCGATGCTCTTCATCCGCTTCTTGCCCTCCTTCTGCTTGGCCCACAGTTTTTTCTTGCGGGAGATGTCGCCGCCGTAGCACTTGGCCGTGACATTCTTCCGCATCGCTGAGATCGTCTCGCGGGCGATCACCTTGGTGCCGATCGCCGCCTGCAGCGCGATTTCAAACATGTGTCGATCGATCTCACCGCGGAGTTTCTTCACGATCGCCCGGCCGCGGCGGTCGGCATCGCGGCGGTCGCAGATGATCGAAAGGGCATCCACCTTCTTACTCCCCACGAGGATGTCGAGGCGGGCCAGATCGGCGGGAAAATAGCCGATCAATTCGTAGTCCATCGTGCCGTAGCCGCGGGTCACGCTCTTGAGCTTGTCGTGGAGATCGTAGATCACCTCGGCCAAGGGAAGATCGAATGTGAGCATGGCCCGCGTTGGGGAGAGGTATTCTGTTTTGAGATAGACCCCGCGGCGATCGGTGCACAGTTGCATGATCGGCCCAATGTGCTCCACCGGCGTGAGGAAATTGGTGCGCACGATCGGCTGGCGGAATTCATCGATCTGCCCGGTGTCGGGCACATCCTGCGGGTTGGTGATCTCGATCACCTCGCCGGTGGTCTTCTTGATCTGATACGTGACGTTGGGGGCTGTCTGCACCAGATCGAGGTCGGCCTCCTTCTCCAGTCGCTGCTGGATGATCTCCATATGCAGCAGCCCGAGGAACCCGCAGCGAAAACCGAAGCCGAGCGCCTCGCTGCTCTCCGGGGCATATTCAAACGAGGGATCATTGATCGCCAGTTTTTCCAAGGCGTCGCGCAGTTCCTCGAAATTCTCCCCCTCGGAGGGATAGAGGCCGCAATAGACCATCCGTTGTGGCGGCTTGTAGCCGGGCATCGCTTGAGCGCCGTTGTCGCCGGGAATCGTCACGGTATCGCCGATGTGAACCTGCTTCACATCCTTGATGTTGCAGACGAGATACCCCACCTGTCCTGCGAAGAGCTCCTCGCAGGCCCGCCGCTGCGGCACAAACTGCCCCAGTTCAAGCACATCGTGCGTGCTGTTGGTTTCGAGAAACCGGATCTTCTGCCCCTTCCGCACTGTGCCGTCGATGAGTCGCACGTAGGTGATGGCGCCCCGGTAGCTGTCGTAGTGGCTGTCAAAGATCATGGCCCGCAGGACGGCATTGGGGTCGCCCGCCGGCGGCGGAATCCGCTCCACGATGCCCGCCAGCAGTTCGTCGATGCCGATCCCTGTTTTCGCGCTGGCCAGCACCACGTCGGCGGCGTCGAGGCCCAGGCTCTGCTCCATCTCGGCGAGCACCTCATCGACGCGGGCGTGGACCAGATCGACCTTATTGATCACCGGCACGATTGCCAGATTCAGATTGATCGCGGAATAGGCGTTGGCCACGGTCTGGGCCTCGACCCCCTGAAACGCGTCGACCAGCAGCACGGCCCCCTCGCAGCAGGCAAGGCTGCGGGAAACCTCATAGTGGAAATCGACATGGCCGGGGGTGTCGATGAGGTTGAGTTCGTAGACTTCCCCCTTGTGGGTGTATTCCATGCGCACGGCGCGGGCCTTGATCGTGATCCCCCGCTGCCGCTCCAGCTCCATGTCGTCGAGCATCTGCTCCTTGAGCTGACGCTTCTCCACGGTGCCCGTCCACTCAAGCAAACGGTCGGCCAGCGTGCTCTTGCCGTGGTCGATGTGGGCGATGATCGAAAAATTACGGATGTGCTTGCAGTCTATAGACATAAACAGAATTGTAGCCTGTGGACGGGGATCGAGTGCGAACCGGCCTGAAGCTTAGGCCGTGGGGATGGCATGGCTGCTGTTTTGTAGGCTCGCCCGAGCCATTCCGGCAGCGCCGATATAGCCTGCATCGCCGCCGAGAATGGCAAAGCGGATCGGCGTCTGTGCGGCGAGGGTTGGCAGGGCCCGCAGTCGCACCTCCTGCCGCACCCGCTCCAGAAAGGCCCGGCCGATGGGAGACTGCTCGCCGCCAAAGGTCATCGCGCCGCCGAGCACGACCGCCGCGGGGTCGATGGTGTGCATCAGGCTCACCACGCCGATCCCCAGCCAGCGGGCCGATTCGAGGATGATTTCCAGCGCCAAAGTGTCGCCGGCGCCGGCGGCCGACGCGATCAGGATCGGGGTCAGTTCCTCGCCTCCAGCCACGGCTTTGGCCAGAGGGCCCAAGCGGCCCGCTCCGCTGTGAAGCGCCTCGCGGGTGAGGCATTGAAGCGCCGTGGCGCTTGTGTAGGCCTCCAGATGGCCGGTGTGGCCGCAGGGGCATTTCCGGGCGGAAGGGGCAGGGTCAACGATGATGTGACCACACTCAGAGGCATGGCTGTGGGCCCCCTCAATCGCTTCGTCGCCGATGACGATCCCGCCTCCCACGCCGGTGCCGAGCGTGAGCAACAGCAGGCTGGGATACTCCTGCCCGGAGCCAACCCAAAACTCCCCGTAGGCTGCGGCACTGGCGTCGTTGGCATAGGTGACCGGCAGCCCGCAGTGGTGCGCCACCCGATCGCGGATGGCGAAGCCGTCCCAGCCCGGGAGATTGCCCGCCCTGATAATCGTGCCGGTGGGAATGTCCTGCGGTCCGGGAGTGCCGAGGCCCACGGCGGCAATCTCAGTCGGCGCGATTCCCGCGAGGTTCGCCACGGTGTGGACGGCCCGTCCCATGCGGCAGGCCGCATCTTCCGGGCCGCGCGACACATGTGTCGGCTCGGTGTGAAACGCCAGCGTCCGCCCCGCATTATCCACCAGCCCCACCTTGATATTCGTGCCGCCCAAATCGATGCCGGCAAAGAGCGGACTGGCCGCACCTCGGGCGGGCAGCCAGTGGGAGCGGTCGTGCATGGAATGGGCTTTGGAAAAAAGGGTGACGCTGCCGTCAGGGGAGCGGACCGGACGGGCGGGAAGTGAACATCAGTGGCCGTGCAGCGTTGGGATGTCAGTCGGCGGGGAGCCGGCTCACTTCCACCGTGGGGAGGGGGCCGGTGCAGGCCTTCATGAACTCCACCAGATCGGCCTTCTCCTGCGCCGAAAGCTTGAGCGGCCGGATCTTGTCGCTCAGGTTCGCATTGGGATGGCCTCCCTTGTCGTACCACTCCACCACCTCTTCCAGAGTCGCCACCGAGCCATCGTGCATGTAGGGGGCATTGAATGCCACATTCCGCACGGTGGGAGTTTTGAAGGCACCGGTATCTTTGGGGTCTTTCGTCACCACAAACCGGCCCAGATCGGGCTCCGGCTTGTCCATACCGATGCCGATGTTGTGGTATTTCTCATCCGCGAGATTGGCACCGACATGGCAGGCAGTGCAGTTACCCTTCTCAGAGAAGAAAATCTCGCGCCCCCGCTTCGCCTCCTCCGACATCGGGTTGGCAGCAGCGGCCGCCTGTGCAGCCGCAAAGGAGGCGGCCAGGTCCTTGTCGTCGGCGATGTCTTCGGCATCGAGCGCGGCAAACGGGCGCAGCTGCTCGTTGTAGTCGTACGGGGAGGGGGAGGTGACGATCGCTCGCTCGAAGGCGGCGATTGCCTGCCCCACCCGATCGATCGAAACCTCACCAAAAATCTTCTCAAACTGCCGGCGGTAGACCGGCATCTCGCCCAGCCGCTTCACGACGCCCTCGTGGGTGAAGCCCATTTCGATCGGGTTGGCGAGGGGTCCTACAGCTTGTGCTTCGAGGGAATCGGCCCGGCCATCCCAAAACTGGGCTCCGGAGAGAATGCGATTGAACGCTACGGGTGAGTTGCGGCCCCCCTGCTGGCCGCGCACGCCCACTCCAGTTTTTGTATGGGCGGAATACCCTTCGGCAGGGTTGTGGCAACTGGCGCAGCTGACGGTGGCATCGACCGAGAGCCGCGGATCAAAATAGAGCTGCCGACCCAGTTCGATCTTGGCCCGCGTGAGCGGATTTTTTTCCAGCCCCTGGATCTGCCCTGCTCCCTGCGAGAGCCCCAGTGGGAGCACTGGGTCGAGTTCCGCGAAGTTTGCCGGATTGGCCAGCCAACCGTCGATCTGTTCGAGCGTGATCAGTCCGCTGCCCGGCACGCCGGCGGTCAGCGCCGGATCTCCGAGCATCACCTTCTCCCGCGCCGCGGGTGCCGATACGGGTGCCGATACGGGAACCGCTGCCACAGGCTCCGGCGGTGCGGCATCCTTGACGGCCGTGGCTACCGGCGGGGCGGGGGGCTCGGTGCCGGCGGCCGCCTCCTTGATGGCGGTGTCGGCAGCGGCCTTGGCGTCATCGGCGGCGCGCTTTGAGGCAGCGGCCTCGGTGAGGGCAGGCGTGGCTACGGGGGCAGGCGTGGCAGGGGCGGTCTCAATAGCCTCTACCTCGACAACCTTGTTGTTGGTGGCGCGGCCGGCCGGTGCGCATCCCGAGCCCCCCAGGAGAGCAACCGCCGCGACGAGGCAGGCTGCCGGCCAGAGCGATCGCGTCTTGAAGGGAAGAGAGCAACGAACCGGGGTACGGTGTGACTCTGTCGAGAAGGGATAACGCATGAAAAACGCTCCTGCCAAAATCCGTCTGGACCGCAGCGGCGACAAAGCGGTCGCCATGCTTGAAATAAAGGATGCCGGAAAATTCTAGTCGTTTCCCCGGCGAAGGGAAACACGCCTTCCCCGCCGGAAAGCAGGGGGTAAACGCAGCCTGCCGGGAATCAGTAGCCGGCGATGTCGGCCGTGGCGAGCCATTCCAATTCGCCCGGCTGCCCCAGGCCGTCGTCGAGCCGGATCGCTGCCACCGCCCCTTTTTGCATGCGAATCGCTGCCGAACCGTCGCCGATGGTCAGCGCCACCAACCGGCCAACGCAGGGGGCGTGGCCCACCCAAGCCACCCGGGCGGCGTCCTGATGAATAGTCCACTCCACCAGTGCCTGCCAGTCGGAGCCGGGGGCGAGGGCATCGACCACCACCGGCGGGTGAGCCCCGAGCACCTCGGCGAGAATCTCGGCCGTCTCGCGGGTCCGCACCAGCGGGCTGGTGGCGATCAGATCGGCCTGCAGGCCGACGCTGCAGAGGTGCTTGGCAAACTTCTCAAATCGCTTGCGGCCGCGCTTGGTCAGTTGCCGGGCATAGTCGTCGATGTCTGGGCCGGCATCCTCGGCCCAGGCATGGCGGATAATGGAGAGATGGGTGGTGAGATTGGGCATGGAGCGGGGCACGCTGGCGAGGGAACGGGGGTGCAGCGGGAGTTTTGCAAGGGCCGCCGCACGTGGCCGGCATTGTCGGTCAGGGAATCGGCCGTGGCAAGTTAGGCCCTGCGCCACAGCGACGCTTCCGCCACGCCAGCGCGGGCCGCAGCCGGGCCAACCTCCTCTCGCCAGCGGCGAGCGTCGAGGGGATAGCCCGCGGTGGAACGCAGGCCCGGCACTCGGTCTGACCAAAATTCATTGAAGGCGAGCATCGCCAGTTCGCGCACATATTTCGCCGTCATGCTCGCCAGCGCCACCGGCACGCGTGCCTCCCCTCCCACGGCAAATTCGACGCGGGCAGCGGCCGCCGGCAGGGCATAGGCGGAGCAGGCGGGGGTTTCGCTGAGCGTCTGCACCAACGGCACCGCGAAGTGCCGGCCGAGCAGCGTCGCATACGATTTCCGGCCCCCATGCCGATCGCACCAGACCAGCGCCGGTTCCTCCGGCCAGCGGGCCCGCAGCGCAGCCGCCAGTTCCAGTGTTGCCTGCGAAAGGATGTCAGCCTTGTTGAGACCGCGGGCAAGATATGCATTGAACTCCGCCGGATAGATTGCCCGGCAGACGACTCCCCAAAGCGCTCCCTGCTGCCCGGCGAGCGCTGGTTCCAGAGCAGCGACCAGCCGGCTGATGGCCGTGGCGCTGGTGGCCCGGGGGAGCGAAAGCGCGTCGAGCCGAGTCCAGTCGGGCGATCCCGCGCCTGGGCCGATCGGGCCGAGCTGTTGTGCC
>Ga0164295_10000114_pt1 | contig 66903 bp, 65 predicted proteins | sample GEODES006metaG_FD_111798 | JGI IMG/M metagenome (GOLD analysis project Ga0164295, IMG submission 111798) | Oligotrophic lake water microbial communities from Sparkling Lake, Wisconsin, USA - GEODES006 metaG | ecosystem: Environmental > Aquatic > Freshwater > Lake | place: USA: Sparkling Lake...
AAGTTGTAGCTGGTGAATCTGATATTTTATGGAAAGGCAAACCGTTATATTTTGCCAAAACATCAGGAACTACATCGGGAGTAAAATACATTCCGCTAACAGCAGAATCGATGCCCTTTCATATTAAAGCAGCAAAAAATGCCATTTTAAGTTACATACATGAAACAGGAAAATCCGATTTTGTGGATGGAAAAATGATTTTTTTACAAGGAAGTCCAGATATGGAGGAAAAAAACGGAATCAAGTTAGGCAGGCTTTCCGGAATTGTAGCGCATTTCGTCCCAAAATATTTACAAAAAAACCGATTACCAAGTTGGAAAACCAATTGTATTGAAGATTGGGAAACCAAAGTCGATGCCATTGTAGCTGAAACATTTCATCAAAACATGACGGTGATTTCAGGTATTCCAAGTTGGGTGCAAATGTATTTCGAAAAATTAAAAATTAAATCGAATTTGCCTGTTGGCGAGTTGTTTAAAAATTTCAATTTATTCATTTATGGCGGGGTGAATTATGAACCTTACCGTGCCAAATTTGAACAATTAATAGGTAGAAAAGTAGATTCAATTGAGTTATTTCCTGCTTCCGAAGGGTTTTTTGCTTATCAAGATTCGCAAACCGAAAAAGGGATGTTATTACTACTAAATTCTGGAATTTTCTACGAATTTATTAAAGTAGAGGATTTTTTTACTGAAAACCCTAAAAGACTGACAATTAGCGAGGTAGAAATTAACGTAAATTATGTTTTGATTATTTCTACCAATGCAGGACTTTGGGCCTACAATATTGGCGATACAATTGCGTTTACTTCTACAAACCCGTATCGGATTATTGTTACTGGAAGAATTAAACATTTCATATCTGCTTTTGGCGAACACGTGATTGGAAAAGAAGTAGAAAATGCCATACAAAACGCTACTTTAGGAACAAATATAAGCGTAAATGAGTTTACGGTTGCGCCACAAATTAATCCAAAAAGCGGTTTGCCTTATCATGAATGGTTCATAGAATTTGATTTGGAGCCAGAAGATTTGGACGCTTTTGCACAGAAAATAGATATTGAAATGCGCCAACAAAATGGCTATTACGATGATTTGATTAAAGGCAGTGTGTTGCGAACTTTAGTAATTACGAAAGTGGTAAAAAATGGTTTTCAAGAGTACATGAAATCTATTGGAAAATTAGGCGGACAAAACAAATTACCCAGATTAAGTAATGATAGAAAGATTGCTGATTTTTTTACAATGTAAATCTAGAAAGTAGTAACTTTCAATAAACGTAAAATGACTGAAAGCCAACTAAAAAATAAATTTATTACATTTGTTGGTGATTTAATAAAAATTAATGAGAGACATTAAAAATATTTCGCGTTCTCGGGCACAAGAATCGTCGGCAGCTATTGAACGATTGTATATTACCATGCGGCACTTATTTAACAGAGGTTTTTACAAACCAATGGGTGTTTCGGGAGAAACGTTACGTGAAGCTTTATTGTCCTTACGACCTGAAATTTATGGTTCCATTGCAGAAGAAAAAGTAGAGTTAAACGGTTTATTATACGTAATTGAGCGTTTACCTGTAGGAATTGAGCAATGTCGTTATATCAACTTAACATCGGATGAAGGCTATGCCAATTCCCACTTTAAAGCCATTGTTCCTCCAAAAAGAAGAAGAAATTGTTATCGTATAGATGACGAACAAATGAATATTGAAATTACCCGAGGCCGTTCCGATATTTATGATATTTTAACTCATTTAACGTTTATTTTTATCGAATCGCATAAAATTAAAGACCGAGTTTTAATTGATGATGAAGGTTTGGTATCTCGCGATTGGGAAAAACTGGAACAATTTGCCCTTCAAACTAAAAAATTAACGCAAGTACAAAGAGAAATTGCAATATCGCACGCGTCTAACGTGTTGGGAAGAACCTTTGCAGAAGTTCAAGACATTTATGATGGGTTTGCCACAGCTGAAGCGCCAGAGCGTTTTTTACAAATTATATATTGGCTAGGAAAAATTGCAATTGAAGAAATAGTAGACAATAACAAACGCACCATTACATTTAGTCCGATTTTAAGAGAACGATTAGGGCATCATATTTATGGTGAAATTTGGGCCAACAACATTAAAGAAACACTTAGCAAAAACAACTTATTAGAACGACCGATTCACATAATTAGTGCGAACATGCACAGTGTGATGAATTCTGTTTTTGCACCATCGGTTTTAGCCACAAAATACAAAGGTAAAGAAGCCTTTCAAATTTATGAAGATTTAAGTTCTTCGGCACATAAAGATTTACGTAAGAAAGTAGAAGAAGTAGCTTTGCAGCAAGGAATGATTTCATTACCAGACACTTCGGGAACCAATATTGACGTACAAATTTTTGACACCGCAAAGTTCGATTGGAAAAAAACAGCCTTTCCATCTGCAGCTTTAAAAGAAAAACCTGTGCTTATTGTAATGGATTATGCTTTTGGCGAACAAGCGTACGAAACTATTGATGAACTTTTAAAACCGTATAAAGTTGATACAACTAAGACATTTTTAAATGTAGAATCGGTTTCTGTAATGGGTAAAGCCGGAATTTTAGAGGGTGGTAAAGGCGACATAATGATACCTAACGCGCACGTAAATGAAGGAACAGCAGATAATTATCATTTCGAAAATGAACTTACAAAAGAAATGTTCGAAGGAAATGGGATACCTGTTTTTTCAGGACCTATGATAACTGTTTTAGGAACGTCTTTACAGAATAGAGATTTACTAAAATTTTTCCACGAATCCACCTGGGAAGCCATTGGCTTAGAAATGGAGGGTTCGTATTATCAAAAAGCCATTCAATCTGCTTCAAGAATTAGAAAAAGCATCAATACCAACGTAAAAGTAAGATATGCGTACTACGCTTCAGACAATCCTTTAGAAACAGGTAGCACACTGGCTTCTGGAGGCTTAGGAACCACTGGCGTAAAACCAACGTATTTAATTACTATTAAAATATTAGAACAAATTTTTAACGTAAACTAAGAGTATGAGTACAAATTCTCAAGAGCAGGAAATTGATTTAAGCCAAATTGGAAAAAGCATTTCAAAAGTATTCCAAAAAGGAATAAACAAGTGTTTCGATTTGTTGTTTTTTATACAAAAGAAACTAGTAATTGTGTTTGTTTTATTTGTTATTGGAGGAGGTTTAGGTTTTTATTTAGACAAAGAACCTAACTATACAAGTGGTATTGTGGTGATTCCGAATTTTGGAAGCAATGAGTATTTGTACGATAAAATAAATTTAATTTCTTTAAAATTAAAAGAAAAGGATCAGGCGTTTTTTACTAAAATTGGCATTAAAAATATTAAAGATTTTATTTCTATTGAAATTCAACCTATAAACGGAATTTATAATTTTATTAATTCGGAAAGTCAAAAAAATAATTTTGAATTGGTTAAATTAATGGCTGAAGACGGCGATCTTCAAAAAATCATAGAAGAGAATACCACCAGTAAAAACTATTATTTACATGGGATAAACATTAAAACCGCTATAGCTTACAATCAAAAAGATTTAATTGATCCAATAGTAAACTATTTACAAAAATCAGAATATTTTATTAATCTTCAGAAAATTCAACAAAATAATTTAGAAGAGAAAATAAAAGCTAATAATTCAATTATCGATCAGATAGATCAAATTGTTTTAAATTTAAGTCAAAACAAAACAGGAAGTAGTGTTTCAATATCTGAAAACACGGGATTGAGTGATTTAATTCAAAAAAAGGATAATTTAATTATTGAAAATCACAGATTAGCAACAAACAGATTAGAATTTGAAAAAATAATTAAGGACCAAGATATTGTGTCAAATCAAATCAATACTAGCGGAGCAAACAATAAAATGAAATTTATTTTACCGTTTTTATTTGTATTATTTTATTTATTAAGTTATTGGTTTTCTAAAACATATAAACAACAAAAAAAACGTATTCAAGCGTCATGAAAAACATTTTAGTAACTGGCGGAGCCGGATTTATTGGGGCAAATTTTGTTCCTTATTTTATAATGAATAATCCTGATTATCATTTGGTAAATTTAGACGCATTAACGTATGCAGGAAATTTACAAAACGTGTCAGAAGTTGAAAATCATGAACGATATACGTTTGTGAAAGGCGATATTGTAGACGCCGAATTTATTAAAAGTTTATTTGATAAATATCAATTTCATGATGTAATTCATTTTGCCGCAGAAAGTCATGTTGATAATTCTATTTCGGGCCCTGAAGCGTTTATTAAAACCAATGTTTTAGGAACATTTAATTTATTAGATACGGCTAGAAAACTTTGGATGTCTGCACCAAATCAATATAATTCTGACTTTGTGAACGCGCGTTTTCATCACGTTTCTACAGATGAGGTATACGGAACATTGGGAGAATTTGGTTTGTTTGAAGAAACTACTCCTTATGCGCCAAACAGCCCTTATTCTGCATCAAAAGCGGGTTCAGACATGATTGTTCGTAGTTATTTTCATACCTACGGAATGAATGTAGTAACCACTAATTGTTCCAATAATTACGGACCAAAACAACATAATGAAAAACTAATTCCAACCATAATTCGTAAAGCAATTTCGGGTGAAAATATTCCCATTTATGGAGACGGTAAAAACGTACGCGATTGGTTATATGTTTTAGACCATTGTAAAGGAATTGAATTAGCATTTAAAACCGGAAAAGCTGGAGAAACATACAATATTGGAGGAAGAAATGAACGCAATAATTTATATATTGTAGATACGGTTTGTACTATTTTAAACGAATTGAAACCAAAAGCATCAGGAAAATACCAAGACCAAATTACATTTGTAACAGACCGACCAGGCCATGATTTACGTTATGCAATTGACGCAACAAAAATTGAAACCGAATTGGGATGGAAAGCAGACGAAAATTTTGAATCAGGAATTAAAAAAACAATTGAATGGTATATTAATAAGTTTTAAGTTAGGAGTTAATAGTTGATAGTTCAACTTTTCACTTTTCGCTTTTCACTTTTCACTCTAAAATTTATGAAAGGAATTATATTAGCCGGAGGCTCAGGAACTCGCTTACACCCATTAACTTTAGCCGTAAGCAAACAATTAATGCCTATTTACGATAAACCAATGATTTATTACCCGCTTTCAACTTTGATGTGGGCAGGAATTAACGAAATATTAATTATTTCTACACCTCACGATTTGCCGTTATTTCAAAATTTATTGGGTGATGGAAGTCAATTAGGTTGTCGTTTTGAATATGCAGTACAAGAACACCCAAATGGATTAGCAGAAGCATTTATTATTGGAAAAGAATTTGTAGGAAACGATAAAGTGGCTTTAGTTTTAGGAGACAATATTTTCTATGGAACTGGATTAGCGGAATTGCTTCAAGCAAACAATAATCCAGATGGCGGAATTGTTTACGCCTATCATGTACACGATCCGGAACGTTATGGAGTGGTAGAATTTGACGCAACAGGTAAAGTGCTTTCTATAGAAGAAAAACCAACTCATCCTAAATCAAATTTTGCAGTTCCAGGGATTTATTTTTACGATAATTCCGTAATTGAAATTGCGGCAAACATAAAACCAAGTCACCGTGGCGAATTGGAAATTACCGACATCAATAAAGCCTATTTAGAACAAGGAAAATTAAAAGTTAGTATTTTAGATAGAGGAACAGCCTGGTTAGATACAGGAACATTCCAATCCTTAATGCAAGCGGGGCAATTCGTTCAAGTTATCGAAGATCGCCAAGGATTAAAAATTGGTGCTATAGAAGAAGCAGCATATAAAATGGGCTTTATCCATGCAGATCAGTTGAGAAAAATTGCAGCACCACTTCTTAAAAGTGGCTATGGAACACATTTAATGAGTATAATTTAAGTAGTAAGATTTTTAGAATTAAGCAGTAAGAATAAAATTAATTTCATTATTAATATTGTTTTTGACATTATAATTGACTTTTGACATTGAACAAATGAAATTTATAGAAACCAAATTAAAAGGATGTTTTGTCCTTGAGCCAAAAATAATAAAAGACGAACGCGGTTATTTTATGGAAAGTTTCAACGAGAATACTTTTTTTGAAGGTGTGGGGCAAAAAATTGCTTTTGTTCAGGACAATCAGTCTTTTTCAACGAAAGGGGTATTACGAGGATTACACTACCAAACAGGAGATCATGCGCAAGCTAAATTAGTACGAGTTTTACAAGGTGAAGTATTAGATATCGCGGTTGATATAAGACCTAATTCACCGACTTTTGGACAATACGAATCGGTACTATTAACTGCAGATAACCAACAACAATTTTTTATTCCAAGAGGTTTCGCCCATGGGTTTTTAGTATTGAGCGAAACAGCGACTTTTTTTTACAAATGTGATAATTTCTACAATAAAGATGCAGAAGGCGGATTAATCTATAACGACCCAACTATAAATATTGATTGGAATTTTCCATTGGAACAGCTTATTATTTCAGAAAAAGATCAAATATTACCCACTTTAAATAATGCAAAAAAAGTATGGTAGTTTTAGTAACAGGCGCAAACGGACAATTAGGACAAGCTATTCAATCGGTTGCAGGAAATTTTCCTACCCTTGATTTAATTTTTTGCTCGTCATCAGAATTAAATATTACTGATACAACCAATTGCGAATCTGTTTTCGAAAAATTTAAACCCAATTTTTGTATAAACACAGCGGCTTATACTGCGGTTGATAAAGCGGAAACTGAACCAGAAAAGGCATATACTATCAATGTAATAGGAGCACAAAACTTAGCTCAGGTTTGTAAAACGTATGACACCGTTTTACTTCATGTTTCCACCGATTTTGTTTTTGACGGATTAGCCAATCAACCTTATTTAGAAGATGATGTTCCAAATCCAACAGGCGTTTACGGCGTAACCAAATTACAAGGCGAACAAGCTATAGCAAGTACTTGGAACAAACATTTTATCATCAGAACCTCTTGGGTATATTCACAATTTGCCAATAATTTTATGAAAACTATGTTGCGACTGGCATCTGAAAGAGATAGTTTATCTGTAGTTTCAGATCAAATCGGCACACCAACAAACGCTGTGGATTTAGCGGAGTGTTTATTAACTATTATTAGCACCCAACACCCAACACCCAACACCCAACACCCTTTTGGAATTTACAATTATAGTAATGAAGGGCAGTGTAGCTGGTATGAGTTTGCAACGGAAATATTTAAACAATATCAACTATCGGTAAACGTAAATCCTATACCTTCTTCCGCCTACCCAACACCTGCAAAAAGACCCGCTTATAGTGTGTTAGACAAATCAAAAATAAAAACGGTTTTTGGAATCAATATTTCAAATTGGCAAGAACAAATAAAAAAATAAAATGATGAACCCAACTATATCCATTGTAAGCCCAGTTTATAGAGCAGATAAAATAGTAGAAAAATTAGTTTTGGAACTAAAAAATACGGTTACAAAAATGGGTGTTTCTTATGAAATTATTTTAGTTGACGACAGAAGCAAGGATAATTCTTGGGAGGTTATGAAAAAAATAGCTCAGGAACATAGGGAAGTAAAGTGCATCCGCTTAAGTAGAAATTTTGGTCAACACCCTACTATTATGGCGGGATTAAGTCAGGCAAAAGGAGAATGGATAGTGGTAATGGATTGTGATTTACAGGACCAACCAAAAGAAATAAGTAAACTGTATGAAAAAGCACTTGAAGGTTTTGAAGTAGTCCAAGCCAGAAGAACCGTTAGAGAAGATAGTTTTTTTAAAAAAATGTATTCTAAAGTATTTTCTAAAATATACGGTTTTTTTACCGATACGGTTTATGATAATGAAATTGCAAATTTTGGTATTTATCATAAAAAAGCCATTCAATCTGTTTTACAGCTGGGTGATAGTATTAAATTTTTTCCGCTTTTTATTAATTATGTTGGCTATAATACTACATCAATACCTGTGGAACACGCACAAAGAGAGGAAGGAAATTCAACCTATAGTTTTTCAAAATTAATTAGTTTAGCCTTTAATACTATAATTTCGTTTTCAAACAAACCCTTAAAATTATTTGTCAAGTTTGGCATGTTAATTTCTGCGCTTTCTTTTGGCGTAGGGGTGTATTATTTATACCAAGCTTTGAATAACGAAATTGCCGTATTAGGGTATACATCAATTATAGTTTCTATTTGGTTTTTATCAGGCATTATAATTACAACTATTGGTGTAACAGGAATTTACATTGGAAAAATATTTGATCAAACAAAAAATAGACCCGTATATATTATTGATGAAATTGTATGCTTAAAAAACTAGAATGGGATTCCGCTTTTTTTAATTTGAATGTTGGAGAATTAACCCTCGATTCTTTTTCAACAGGTATAGACGTGTCTGGTTTTGATTTACTATATGTGCTTTCAAAAGAGGCAACAACATATAATATACCGAGTTTTACAAAAACTTTTTCAGAGGGAAAAGTTAAATTTAGCAAGGAATTACAACCGCTTGAAGCACCGAGTTCGACTATTTGTTCTATTTTTGATTGTTCATATACCATCGAAGAACTTTACGAATTAGCCTTTGAGAGCGGCAAACAAAGTCGTTTTTTATTGGACACAAAATTTACCGAAGCAAAGTTTAAAGAATTATATCGTTTATGGATTGATAATTCATTAAACAAACAATTTGCCGACGATATTTTTGTTTACAGAGAAAACAATCATATTTTAGGCCTATTGACTTTTAAATTAGTGAAAGACACCGCCAGTGTTGGGTTGATTGCAGTAAATCCAGAGGCTCAAGGAAAAGGAATTGGCAGTAAACTCATACATGCTTTGGAATATTTTTTAGTTGAAAAAAAGGGCAAATCAATTGTTATCCCAACACAAATGACTAATACTCAAGCTTGTAATTTTTATACTAAACAAGGTTATAAAATTACAGAACAAACCACAATTACTCATTATTGGAAAGATTAACTTCATGAACACGTTAGTTACTAAATTAGCACAAAACAAATGGCTTATATTAATTATGATACTTGCCGCAGTGCTTCGAGTCTATCATCTAGATTTTCAGTCTATGTGGTTAGACGAATTGTATACGATGGCGGTAACGAATCCTGATTTAACATGGAGCCAATTTCATAAAGAAATTGTTAGTAGAGAAAGCTTCCCTTTTTTATATTTTATTATTGTAAAAGGGTTTTATGTAGCATTTGGTTACTCTAGTCTTGTTGCCCGAATGGTTTCTGTGCTTGCTGGAATTTCAGGGGTATATGCGGTTTATTTGCTGGGCAAAAAAATTCACACCAAACAAGTAGGTTTGTTTGCCTCTTTATTTGTTGCAGTTAGTAATTATCACATTTATATTTCTCAAGACGCAAGGGCGTATTCTCTTTATTTTTTATTTGTCTGTTTGTCATTTTACACCCTGCTTATTTACATCAAAAGACCAACATGGAAACACGTTCTATTATATGCCTTAACAACAGGTTTTTTAGTAAATTTTAATTTTTTTGCTCCTATAAATGTCGTTTCACAGGGCTTAATTTTGTTGTGTTTATTGTTTCTTTTACCCAAAAATAAAAGGATTGCCTTTATACAAAAAGGAGCTGTAGCGGTCTTTATAATTTTTGGTGCGTTTATTGTAAATTACCAAAAATTAAAAGCATTATTAAACTATAAGAAATTTTGGACACCAGCACCACAAGACGATTCGATGGCTAAAATTTTTAAGAACTTTTTTGGAAATTCGGAAATACTTCTTGCGTTGATTACTCCTTTTATTGTGTATTATTTACTTTTAATTTTTAAGAATAGTGAGCCAAAAAAATGGACCTACAACAAAGTGATAAACAACAAATTGTTTTTTGGTTTCTTGATTTTATTTTCTTGGTTTTTTGTCTTTTTTTCTTTTTTATTAGTAAAATCTTACGGACCTATATCTTTCTTATTAACCCGATATTTTGTGAATCTATTACCGGTTATATTTATTTGCATTGCCATTGCCATTGCATCAATAAAAGGGAATTTAGGAAAAGGAATAGCTGTGTTTGTGATGGTGTTTTTTATGTTGACTCATCTTTTTGTTGTAAAAAAACAATATACGACCATTACGCATGCACAATATAGAGAAGCGGCAACATTTGTTAAAACAAACAACACACAAAACGCACCTACTTATAGCAATAAAGAATATTGGTATAAATTTTATTTTAGACCCGAACAAACAAAAATTAAATTAAAAAATTTAACTTTAAACAATATTCATACACAATTAAAAAAATACCCAAGCAAGATGACTTCGTTTTGGTACATAGATGCTTTTAAACGCTTTGATTCGGTAGACAAACCTACTACCGAATTTTTAAATAAACATTTCACCGTTACAAAGCAATATAAAGGCTATCGTGCATGGGCAACGTATTATGAATTAAAAAAATAAAGCAGATGATACCATTTAATAAGCCTTATTTCACAGGAAAAGAAACAGAATATATTAAAGAAGCAGTAGCATCTGGTCATATTTCGGGCAACGGTAAATACACCAAAAAATGCCAACAATTTTTCGAAGAAAAATATGGTTTTAAAAAAACTCTTTTAACAACATCTTGTACTGATGCGTTAGAAATGGCCGCCATACTTATCAATCTTAAAGAAGGAGATGAAGTAATTATGCCGTCATATACTTTTGTTTCAACTGCTAATGCTTTTGTGCTACGAGGAGCGAAAATCGTTTTTGCAGATAGTTTACCTAATCATCCAAATATGGATTGTTTTTCATTGGAAGCATTAATTACTCCAAAAACAAAAGTAATTGTCCCAGTACATTACGCTGGAGTAGCATGTGACATGGATGCAATTATGGAATTAGCCAAAAAATACAACTTATTTGTAGTTGAAGATGCTGCTCAAGCAATAGATAGTTACTATACAGGAAAAGACGGAATTAAAAAACCATTGGGTTCCATTGGGCATTTAGCCGCATTTTCTTTTCATGAAACGAAGAATATTATTTCTGGTGAAGGCGGAATGTTAGCCATAAATGACGAGCAATTTATAAACAGAGCGGAAATTATTTGGGAAAAAGGGACTAATCGTTCTGCTTTTTTTAGAGGAGAAGTAGACAAATATGGCTGGGTTGATATTGGAAGTTCTTTTTTACCATCTGAAATTATTGCCGCTTTTTTATGGGCACAATTGGAAAATTTAGAAGACATTCAAAAAACTAGAAAAAAACATTGGGAGAAATACAATTCCTTACTTTCCGAATGGGCAAATCATAATAAAATTAGTTTGCCAGAAATTCCAAACTATGCCACAAATAATGCACATATGTTTTTTTTAGTATGTAAAAATTTAGAGCAAAGAACAAGTCTAATTCAACATTTAAAAGAAAACAAAATTATGGCTGTTTTTCATTATATCAGTTTGCATAAAAGCCCTTTTTATAAGGAAAAACACGATGATAGAATGTTGCCTGAAACAGATAAATTTACAGATTGTTTACTTCGTTTACCATTATTTTTTGAGTTAATCGAAACGGAGGTTATCAATAAAATTTTAGCTTTTTAATAATGAAAAAAATTGTAAATAAAATTCAAGAAAATAAATGGATAATCTTAATATTATTGGTCGCAGTAATTTTAAGATTATATAAAATTGATTTTCAAAGTTTATGGATGGATGAAATATACACATTAAATGTGGCAAGCTCTAAAAATTCATTTTCAACAATCATTTCTGAAGTAAATTTACGTGAGAGTTTTCCGTATTTGTATTTTTTTATAATTAACGCAATGTTTACATTGTTTGGCGATACTTCTATAGTAGCTAGAATTCCATCAGTAATATTTGGTGTAATGGGAGTTTGGATGATTTATAAATTAGGGAAAGAACTTTATTCAAAAAACACAGGCTTTATCTCAGCGGCTCTTTTAACAATTAACGAATATCATTTATATCATTCTCAAGACGCCAGAGCTTATTCTATTTATATTTTTAGTATTATTTTAAGTTATTATTTTTTAATAAAATTTTTAAAAGATTATTGTAATAAAAATCTAATAAATTATATTTTATCTGTTGCATTATTACTTAATGTTAACTTTTTTAGTCCAATAAATATAATTGCTCAAGGATTATTATTATTTGGGTTTTTTATATTGAACCCACCTGAAAAAAGAAAATTATTAACAAGCAAGTTAATTATTATTGTAGTTGCTTTTTTTCTTTCGTTTTTGCCAAATATTTATAAATTTTATTTGTTAAGTAAATTCAAATCTAGTTGGATACCGGCACCCACTAATGATGGATTAACCAAAATTTTATTCGAATTTACTGGGAATTCAGAATTAATAATTTTTATAATAGGATTACTATTTACCCATTATATCATAAAAATCTTCAATCAAAAGAAAACCAACAATTTAAATCAAATATTAGAAAACAAAATGATTTTTAGCTACATTTTGTCTTTTGTTTGGATTTTTACAGTTGTTTTTGTAATTATTTTAAAATCATACACTAGCAATTCTTTATATATATCTAGATATTTTAGTAGTCTATTGCCAATTATTATTATTATTATTTCAATTTCGATAGTAAATATTAAAAATATAATTATAAAAGCGTCCTTTATATTAATTTTATTAGTTTTTTCTTTTTTTAATTTAATTATTGTAAAAGGATATTATAAAACACCAAATAAAGCACAATTTAGAGAAGCATCACAATTAATAATAGAAAAAAACAAAAAGAATGATGAAGTGTTTACGGGTTTAAAATACTGGTTTGATTTTTATTTAAGTAAATTTAAAGTAACCGAAAAAGCAAATTTAGAAAGCTTAGTTAATGAAATGATGAATAATCCATCTTTAATTAAACCTTTTTGGTATGTTGATGCACATGGAAGACCTTTTGAATTGTCTGATAACGCACAAAAGTTTGTTGCCAAAACTTTTTATGTAGACGAAAACTTTGATGGTTTCGATTCTTGGACAAAACATTATATTTTATTGAAAGATGTTAAAAAAGACATTGATATCACTAAGTTTGGTAAGTTGACTGATTATAATGGAACTCCTTTTAAATTTAATATAGAAGTTTTTGAAAACACAAACAATATTATAAAAACATCTGGATGGGCTTATTTTGAAGGCCAAGACGCTAAAGAAAACACTATAGATATTGTGTTAATTAATGAAAACGGAAAAGCAACTAAAATACCCGCTGAAAAAGTTAGTAGACCTGATGTCACCTCTTATTTTAATAGTAGTTTTGATGTTTCAAATTCTGGATTTTCAGTAGTATATAATATTGAAGAATTAACTTCAGGAAATTATAAATTAGGAATTATAATTGAAAACAAATTAACTAAAAAATTAGGTTTAAATTTAACAGATAAAACTATAAAAAAATAAATATTATAAAATCATAAAAAATATTATAAATTTGTAAAATCATAATTCAAATATCTAAAAAATGAAATTAAGAATTGCTACAGTATTATTTCTTACGTTAATAGTTTTTTCATGTAAGAAAGCGCAGGAAAATAACTCAGATGCTTCAAAAGAAAATTATCAAGAAGTTGATAAAGATATAGTAAAAGTATCATTTGATTTGATTGTCAAAAAGGATGACAACATGCATCTTTATTTCACTGAAAATGGAACTATTAATTTTGACGAGAAAAATTCGGTTTGGATACCAGTTAAAGGTAGTGATAAGGTTCAGGAAGTTGTTTTTAAATTGCCTAAAGATGTATTACCAACTCATTTAAGAGTAGATTTAGGTTATGGAAAAAACGAACAACAATCAGATGTTGATTTAAAAACATTTAAAATAAAATATTTAGATAAAATGTTTGAAGCCAAAGATACTATGATTTTTAATTACTTTTATGAAAATAAAGAAAATACAATTAAATTACCAAAAACTTCAATTCTTAAAAGAAAAGATAAATCTCAAGAATCTGGTCCTATGTTGTATCCGCACTCAACCCTTACAGAAGAGTTAAAAAAAATAATAAAATAATATAAAGTGAACGAAAGTTCACTTTTTTTTTGAAATAAAACCAGTACTTTTACATTATTAAGTAAAAACCAATGAAGTCAATTAATTTATTTAGCTGTCTAGTTATCAATTTGTTATTTTTCAATTGTGAAAGCAAAGATATCGCCCATCAATTGGTATTCAATATTGATGCAGTCATCCAAAAAACAGATTCTATAAACGTTTATTATACCAATAATAAGAGTATTGAATTTATTGAGAAGCAGTCATTTTGGACAAAAGTTATTGGCAGTAAAAAAAACCAAAACATTCAAATTGTTTTTCCAGATTCCATTCAACCAAAACAAATTCGTTTAGATTTTGGAAGAAACATTTCTCAAAAGGAGGTGATTTTAAACAAAATGGATTTCACATATAAGAATAAAAGTTTTTCTGTAAAAGGGAAAGAAATTTTTTACATTTTTAGAGTGGATGAAAACAACACAGTTGTCGACAAACGAAATGGCAGCATTAACAGAAAAAATCCAAAACAAATTAATGGCCCATCACTTTACCCAAAAGGAGACAAATTATTCAAAAGATTGAATCAACTTTATTCAGAAAAATAAATGGTAAAGTTGTTCAAAAAAATACTTTTTCATCAACAATTTCAAAAACTAGGCATTTATGGTTTTGGACAATTGTTCAATTTAGTTACCCCTTTATTAGTAGTTCCATATCTAGTAAATGTTTGTGGAGAAGAAAATTTTGGAAAAACGGCAGTTGGTATGGCTATTTGCTTTTTTCTAATTGTTTTTATTGATTTTGGTTCCGATATTATTGGTGTTAGAGAAGTTGCTATAAACCGAGAAAATCAAAAAGAATTAAATAAAATTTTCACTACAACATATGCTGTTAAAGCAATAATTTTAATTGGGGTGCTTTTAATTACTGCAATTTTAATTTATACTATTCCGTTTTTTAAAATAGAAAAAACAATGTTTTTCTTAGGGTTATCTGTTTTAGTTGGTCAGTTTATAAATCCAACTTGGTTTTTGCAAGGGATAGAAAACGTAAAATGGATTACACTTTTAAATATTGTTTCTAAAACAATTTATTTAATTGCAATATATACTACTATAAAACAAGAATCGGATTATGTATTCGTAAATTTATGGTGGGGAATTGGTATGATTGTAGCTAATTTATTTGTTTTTGTATTAATATTAAAAAAATACAAGTTTAGCTTTTCTCAAATAAATATTGACGAAGTTGGAAGTCATATAAGAAATGATTTTTCGATGTTTTCTTCACAAATATTTGTTTCGCTTCAGTTGTATGCTCCAGTTGTCTTAGTTAGTTTTTTCGGAAGCAATTTGATGGCCGGTCAGTATAGGATTGTTGAACAAATTATTGTTGTTTTTAAAACGTATATTTTTCTTTTTTTCAACTATGTTTTTCCAAAAGTTTGTTATTTGCTAGACGTAGACGCTAAAAGAGGAATGAAAAACTGGAAAATTTATAATGGGGTCAACTTTGTACTGGTAATTTTTGGGATGACTTTCTTTTTTCTTTTTTCATATGAAATTGTTTCTTATTTCAACCCAACCAACCGTTATGTTTTAAGTAGTTTGTTAGAAGTAGCCGTTTTTATTCCAGTATTTTTAGCCATTTCTATTCCTTTAAAACAATTGATTTTAGGTTATAATTTTAAGAAGTTTTATGTAAGAGTAACCTCAATTATGGTGGTTTTTAATTTACTTGCTATAGTGATATTATTACCCTACTATCAAGTATATGGGGTTTTTTATTCATTACTTGCTACAGATTTAATCATTATTATTTTCTATCTTTATAAACTTAAAAATAAGTTGTAAAAGAGATGATTCAAACCTTATTTCAAAAATTATTAAATAAAGCCGGTAAGAACTATACTATAGATTCTGAAATACCAACAGGATTATTTATTATGAACTTAACAAAACGTTTGATAATGTTGTTTAGAGGTTATTTCTTTTTGTATCAAAAAGTATTCTTAGGCAAAAACTGTAATATCTCTCATAAACCAAATATTCTTTTTAGGAAAAATGTAACTATTGAAAATGATGTTACAATAGATGGTTATGCCAAAAACAAATTAATTTTTGGTAATAATGTAAAAGTAGGCGCATATTCGTTAGTTAGTTGCACGAGTCATTTGTCTAAATATGGAGTCGGTTTAACCATTGGAAATAATTCTGCTTTTGGAAGATTTACGGAGTTTGGCGCTGCTGGAGGAATTGAAATTGGAGATGATGTTATCGCTGGTTCTTATATCAGTTTTCATTCGGAAAACCATAATTTCTCAGATTCATCTCTATTGATTAGAGAACAAGGTGTCACTTCGAAAGGAATAAAAATAGGAAATAATGTTTGGATTGGTGCAAAAGCCACTTTTTTAGACGGCGCAATCATAGGTAATAATTGTGTGGTTGCTGCAGGAGCAGTTGTAAATGGCATATTCCCTAACAATGTAATTATTGGTGGTGTTCCGGCTAAAATTTTAAAAGAAATCTAATAATGAAGTTGACTATAAATAAAGAATTATATTATCAAATCTTATTCATGATTTGTGTTATAGTTCCTTTTTTTAATAACTATGAGTTATCCTTTTTGGTATGGCTTATCGCTTCTTTATTTACAATAAAAAACAAATATTCTTTACCTTTTCTAAAGTATTTAAGTTATTTTATCTTAATTTTTTGCTTGTCATTTTTTGTTAGTTTGTTTTTCAATTATAAGTTGTATTTTGTCATTAGAGACATCACTTATTTACTAAAACCCATTTTCGGTTTAATTTTAGGTTACCAATTATTTTACAATAAAACTAAAAATCCATTTCAATATATTGTATATGCTGGAGTAGTAATTGCTTCTTACCATTTGTTATTAGTTGCATGGGGAATTCTAGTTGAAGGCGCAAAAAATGTGGCTCAAATTAGAGACTATGGGGGTTATTTTAATGATTTTGAGGTTTACACGTTAATTATTTTATTATTTCATGAACAATTTCAATTAAATTTTACCAAACAAAAAACCAGAATATTCATTAGTGTTTTAGCCATATCAAGTTTTTTCTATTTAGCAAGAACCAATTTTATACAGTTTGTCATTCTTTTTATGGCTATGAAAGGTTGGTTGATTTTTAATAAACGATCAATTACGATTGTGTCTACACTTGTAGTTTTTTCTGTTTTAAGTTACGCAGCAATTTACAACTACAATCCTAGAAGAAGCGGAAGCGCTTTGGATGAGTTTTTATACAAAATCAAACTAATACCGTTAGAAGCATTCGCTACAAAAATTAACCGTAATGATTGGAAAGATTTTCATGATCATTATCGCTCCTATGAAAATGTAAGAACGGTGGAACAACTTTCACATAACGGTAATTTGTTATTTGGAGAAGGAATGGGTTCGCAAGTCGATTTAAAACAAAAAGTATATTTAGGGGATATGGAATTAAGACACATTTCCATTCTTCATAATGGCTACATGACTATATTTTTAAAATCAGGAATTCCAGGTATCTTGGTTTTGTTTGGCTCCATTTTCTTCTTTTTTAAGAAGTTCAATTCTTATAATGAAATCGACTCTAAAATAAATTTACTTTTCTTAGGAACTGGAATTTTTTTAATTTTTTCTTACTGGGTTTTTCTTGGTTTTTATAATTTAATTGACACCAAAACGTTGTTAATTGGATATTTGTTTGCTTATAAAAACCATATTCAAAAAGAGAATAACAATTAATTTAATGCAAAATATTCTTTTCATACATCAATCTGCAGAACTTTATGGTTCAGACAAAACGTTGCTTTATTTGGTTGTAAACTTAGATAAAAATAAGTTTTTTCCAATTGTTATTTTGCCTAATGAAGGTCCGTTAAAAATTGAATTAGAGAAAGAAAACGTAAAAGTAATTATTGCTCCAGTGTTAAAGCTGTACAGAAAAATGTTTACACCAAGCAATCTGTTAAAATTTACTAAAGATTATTTCAAAGGAATAAAGACTATAAAATCTATAAGAAAAGAGTATAAAATAGATTTCATATATTCAAACACTTTAGCTGTCTTACTAGGTTTTTTCCTTTGTTTTTTTCATAAAATAAAACACATTTGGCACGTTCATGAAATCATAGAATCGCCAAAATTTTTCACTAAATTTTTTCGTTATTTTCTAAATAACCCCACAAACAGGGTATTAATTTATAATTCATTTGCTACTTGTAAATTTTGGAATTGTAAAGGAAACAATCAAGTTATTTGGAACGGAATTGCTGCTTTTCCAGAAATTGAAGAAGAAGAAAAAGCCGTAATTAGAAAAACAATTTTGACAACGGATAATGAAATTGTTTTTGCATTAGTAGGCAGAATTAGCCGCTGGAAAGGCCAAATGTTATTATTAGAGGCGTTCAATAAATTAGTAAAAACTCATCAAAACATAAGATTAGTTTACATAGGATCTACGCCACCAAATCAAGAACATTTTTTAGATTCTTTGAAAGACAAAATAAAAAACTATGATTTAATTCAAAAAGTAAATATCATTCCTTTTCAAGACAACATTCATCAATTTTGGCAATGCATTGATATTGCTGTAGTTTCCTCTACAGAACCTGAACCTTTTGGCATGGTAGCTATTGAAGCCATGATGGCAAAAAAACCAGTTATTGCCGCTAATCATGGTGGATTAACGGAAATTGTTGTAAACAATGAAACCGGTTTTTTAGTCGAACCAAACAATAAAGTTGCGTTAAAAGATGCGTTAGAAAAACTAATTACAAACCCAGAATTGAGAACTTCTTTTGGGGAAAAGGGATTTCAAAGGGCTGTAGAAAATTTCAGCATTCAAAAATATGTTCAAAAAATCGAATATATTTTAGAAAACAATTAAAATGTTTTTCTCAAAAAACTATATTTGCCATTAAATATATTTCTTAAATGAAAATAGCTATTCTTGGCACCCGAGGCATTCCAAATTATTACGGAGGTTTTGAACAATTTGCTGAATTTTTCTCTGTTTACTTAGCAGAAAAAGGACATGAGGTGTATTGTTACAATTCGCATAATCATAAATACCAAGAAAAAACGTTTCATGGTGTAAATCTAATTCATAAGCACGATCCAGAATATAAATTTGGCACCTTTGGTCAGTTTATTTACGATTATAATTGTATTATGGATAGCCGAAAAAGAGAATTTGATATTATTTTGCAATTAGGATATACCAGTAATTCCATTTGGTTTTTTTTAATGCCAAAAAAAGCAATAAATATAATTAATATGGATGGTTTAGAGTGGAAACGTTCTAAGTATTCAAAACCGGTACAACTTTTTTTAAAAATTGCAGAATGGTTGGCGGCAAAATCTGGAGATTATTTAATTTCAGACTCGTTAGGAATAAAAAAATATTTGCAAGAAAAACACAAAAAAGAATCAACATACATCGCTTATGGCGCCAATCCATTTAACTCTCCAAACGAAGAAATATTAAAAGAATATCAAGTTGAAAAAGAAAAATACAACATGATAATGGCGCGTTTTGAACCAGAAAATAATTTAGAAATGGTTTTAGAAGGCGTTGCGTTAAATTTTGAAGACAAAACAACTATTTTAGTTATAGGGAATCATAACACAAAATATGGAAAGTATTTAAAAAATAAATTTCAAACAAATAAAAACATTCATTTTATAGGTGGTATTTATAACTTAGAACACTTGAATAATTTACGCTATTATTCTAATTTATATTTTCACGGGCATTCTGTTGGCGGCACAAACCCTTCTTTGTTAGAAGCTATGGCTTCTAAAGCTTTGATTGCGGCACATAATAATGATTTTAATAAAGGTATTTTAAAAGAAAATGCGTTCTATTTTAGAAATTCAATAGAAGTAAAAAATATATTAAATAATAGTAAAAAAAGTAATAACTTGCCATTTATAAAAAATAATTACGAAGCAATAGTTAACGAGTTTAATTGGACAAAAATAAATGACAATTATTTACAACTTTTTGAACAATGTATGGAAAGACATAAAGCAGGAAACACAAAATAATTTTGCTTTTGTTTTTATTCTTTTATTGTTATTGTCCTTGCCTTTTAAATTAGCAGTTACAAACATTACTCTGGTTTTATTTGGAATTTCAGTCTTTATAAATTACAAAAAAATTAAAACTAATTTTTCTGTATCTTTATTTTTACCAATATTGCTATATATTTTAATGTTATGTTCAATCTTTTGGACTATAGATGCGTCTGAAACTCAAAAAGCCATTTCAAAAGAAGTTTTTTTATTAGTGATTCCTGTTTTATTTGCAGTAATTCCACAATTTAATCAAAATCAAATCAATAAAATCACTAAATATTACGCTTATGGGTTTGTAATTTTTGCGGTTTTTTTCGTTTTTAGAGCAATAATCAGATTCATTATTTTAAAAGACGCTAATGTGTTTTTCTATCATCAAGATCAAAATAAAGATTTAGGATTAATTCCAAAGGATTTAAATGCAATTCATTTTTCCGTTTTTTCTATACTCGCTTATGTTTATTTTCTAGCAAATGAAATAAAAAGTTTGTGGCAAAAAATGGGCATGTCTATTTTATTAGTTTTTATTTTACTTCTTTCTTCTAAAAACATTATTTTAGTTACTTTAATCATCACTTTCATTTATTTATTCTATTTTGCTAAATCTGCCAATAGGATGCGATTAAGAAACTTAATTGTTTTTGTTTTAATAATTACTAGTATTGTTTTTTTTGGTCGTATAAAAAAACGTTTTGAAGCTGAATTTCAAGCTCATACAGCTAAGAGCTTAAGCCATAATGTAATTGAAGGTGTGCCAGAAGGCGTACATTATGTAAGCATTTATGAAGCATGGCACCAAGAAAAATTTTCTCCAAATGATTATTTTCCCGGAACAGCATTTAGAGTATATCAGGCTCGATTGTTTTTTGAATTTTTATCTGAAGAGCCTATTTTTTGGACTGGATTTGGATTAAATGCTTCATTTAAAAAACTGGAAGAAAAAGGTAAAAAATATAATATTTATCAAGGCACAGGAAATGGCGATGGGTATCAAAATAAAAATTTTCACAACCAATACATTCAAAATTTTTCAGAATTAGGAATATTTGGGTTCTTACTTTTAGTAATAATGTTGTTTGTTTTAATAAAAAGAGCTGTTTATACTAAAAATTTTATACACTTTACTTTTTCAATAGTAATGATAAGTGTATTTTTGACAGAATCTTTTCTTTGGAGACAAAGAGGCGTGGTATTTTTCGTAATATGCTATTGCTTATTTATGTCACGAAATTATAAAACAGAATAAATTAATACTATTTTAATAGTATTTAAATAAAATAAAGATGAAAAGAATATTAATTACAGGAGCAGCCGGATTTTTGGGTTCACATTTATGTGACCGTTTTTTGGCAGAAGGCTATTTCGTAATTGGAATGGATAATTTAATTACTGGTGATTTAAAAAATATAGAGCATTTATTTAAAGAAAAAAACTTTGAATTTTATCATCATGATATTACTAAATTTGTTCATGTCCCAGGTAATTTAGATTATATTCTTCATTTTGCTTCCCCGGCTAGTCCAATAGATTATTTGAAAATACCCATTCAAACTTTAAAAGTTGGTTCTTTAGGAACACACAATTTATTGGGTTTGGCACGAGTAAAAAAAGCTAGGATTCTTATCGCGTCAACCTCAGAAATTTATGGCGACCCATTGGTGCATCCCCAAACAGAAGAGTATTATGGAAACGTAAATACTATCGGTCCACGCGGCGTTTATGATGAAGCAAAACGTTTTCAAGAATCAATTACTATGGCATATCATACTTTTCATGGTGTTGAAACCAGAATTGTTCGTATTTTTAATACATATGGTCCTAGAATGCGATTAAATGATGGACGAGTTATTCCAGCTTTTATAGGTCAAGCTCTTCGTGGTGAAGACTTAACCGTTTTTGGTGATGGAAGTCAAACTCGCTCATTTTGTTATGTAACAGATCAAGTAGAAGGTATTTATAGATTATTACTTTCCGATTACCATTTGCCTGTAAATATTGGAAATCCAGATGAAATTACTATATCTGATTTTGCAGAAGAAATTATCAAATTAACAGGAACTACTCAAAAAGTAATTTATAAAGATTTACCAATAAACGATCCAATGCAACGCCAGCCCGATACCACAAAAGCGAAAGAGATTTTAGGTTGGAGCGCCAAAGTAAAAAGGGAGGAAGGTATGAAAATTACTTATGAATATTTTAAATCACTTTCGCCAGAAGAATTGGCAAAAGAAGAACATAAAGATTTTTCAAAATATATTTATTAGTAAATAAATTATTCCTAAAAAAGGGATAGAGAATTACTAAAATAATTTTTTATAAATGAAAAAAGGAAGATATTCCAAATATATTAGACCAATAAGCATTATAATAGATTCTTGTTTATTAATCATTCTGTTTCCTTTTTTTTTCAAGGGATTGGATATTAATTTCCAATGGTTTGGCATCTATTTAGTTGCTATTTGGATAATTATATCTTTTTTTACCAAGTTTTATGAAATATATAGATTTACTACCCCAGTAAATATTATGTCTAAAACTGCCAAACAAATGACATTATTTTTATTGTTAATTATTGCTTTTTTTCCTTTTTATAAAAATGTAATTTTTAGTGGATATGCAACATTAACTTATGTTTTAGCAGTATTATTTGGAGTATTATTACTTAAAAGCTTAGCTTTTTATTACATAAAAAAATACCGTCTTTTAACCGGTAATAATTTTAGAAACGTTGTTATAATTGGTCATACAGAAGAATCAAAGGATTTAAAAAATATTTTTGAAAAAAGACCAGATTATGGATATAATTTCAAAGGATTTTTTTCCGATAGAAAAACAGGAGAAAATGTTTTGGGGAAAATTGATGAAATTAAAAATTATGTTTTTGAAAATAAAATTGATGAAATTTATTGTTCAATAAATGAAATTTCAAATGAAAAACATAAGGAATTAGTTGCATTTGCAGATGAGAACAATATAATCATAAAATTTATTCCAGATTCTAAAGCGATTTTTTCAAAGAATTTAACAATAGATTATTACGAGTTGTTTCCAGTATTGTCATTAAAAAAATCTCCTTTAGACGATTATTATTCCGAGTTTTTTAAACGTGTATTTGACATCTTTTTTGCTTTATTTGTAATAATTTTTATTTTGTCTTGGTTAACCCCTATTTTAGGAATTTTAATTAAATTAGAATCAAAAGGGACCGTTTTTTTTAAACAAAGTAGACCAGGTATTTACGAAGAAGAATTTTTTTGTTATAAATTTCGTTCTATGAAATTAAACGGAACCACCGAGTCAGAAGCATCAAGAAACGACCCACGAGTTACTAAAATTGGCCGTTTTATTAGAAAAACCAGTATTGATGAATTACCACAGTTTTTTAACGTATTATTAGGAGACATGTCAGTGGTAGGGCCAAGACCTCATTTATGGGCTCAAAACAAAACCTATGGGAATAAAATAAAAAAATACATGGTAAGACACCATATCAAACCTGGAATTACTGGATTGGCTCAAGTGAAAGGCTGTAGAGGCGAAATTGAAACCGAAGACGACATGGTAAATCGAATAAAATTTGATGTTTTTTATATTGAAAACTGGTCGTTTTTAATGGATTTTAAAATTATTTTTCAAACAGTTATAAATATATTTAAAGGTGAAGAAAAAGCATATTAACCAAAGTGTTTATTTGTTTTTTATAAATTAATAAATAGTACTAACATTGATGTTAGTTTCTTCTCAAAAATTCTGCTTTTTTTAATTAAAAGAGACTATTTTTGTGCCAATAAAAACAACACATATAATCATGAATATTTTACTTTTAGGATCTGGCGGAAGAGAACACGCTTTTGCATGGAAAATGACTCAAAGCACATTATGCCAACAACTTTTTGTAGCTCCTGGTAACGCTGGAACATCAAAAATAGCTACAAACGTCAACATCAATCCAAATGATTTCGAAAAAATCAAGGAATTTGTTATTACAAACACCATTACAATGGTGGTTGTTGGCCCAGAAGACCCATTAGTAAATGGTATTTATGATTTCTTTAAAAACGATACTCAAATTTCACACATTCCAGTAATTGGTCCTTCTAAATTAGGCGCGCAATTAGAAGGAAGTAAAGAATTTGCTAAAGAATTTTTAGTAAAAAATAATATTCCAACTGCAAAGTATGAAAGTTTTACTTCAGAAACAGTTGAAAATGGATACGCTTTTTTAGAAACATTATCTCCCCCATATGTTTTAAAAGCAGACGGTTTAGCCGCCGGAAAAGGCGTAGTAATCCTTACTGATTTACAAGTCGCAAAAGACGAATTGAAAGTTATGTTAGTAGATGCAAAATTTGGTTCCGCTAGTGCGAAAGTAGTAATTGAAGAATTTTTAGACGGCATCGAGTTAAGTTGTTTTGTAGTAACGGATGGAAAAAATTATAAGATTTTACCAACTGCAAAAGATTACAAAAGAATTGGTGAAGGTGACACAGGATTGAACACAGGCGGAATGGGTGCTATTTCTCCTGTACCTTTTGCAGACGCAACGTTAATGCAAAAAATTGAATCACAAATTGTGATTCCTACCATTACGGGTTTAAAAAACGACAATATTGAATATAAAGGTTTTGTTTTTATTGGTTTGATAAAAGTTGGTGACAATCCTTTTGTAATTGAATATAATGTGAGAATGGGTGATCCAGAAACTGAGGTGGTAATCCCAAGAATTAAAAGTGATTTAGTTGCATTGTTTGAAGCAGTTGCTAGTGAAAAATTAGCCGATTTTGATTTGAGTATAGATGAAAGAACAGCAGCAACTGTTGTAGTTGTTTCAGGTGGCTATCCAGAAGAATTTGAAAAAGGGAAAGAAATTTTTGGTTTAGATGACAAAACAGATTCATTAATTTTTCATGCAGGAACCAAAGAAGAAAACGGGAAAATTATATCAAATGGCGGGAGAGTATTGGCCGTAACGTCATTCGCTAATTCATTCTCAGACGCCACAAAAAAATCTTATCAAACCATAGAAAATCTAAAGTTTGATAAGATGAATTATAGAAAAGATATAGGGTTCGATTTATAATCGAACTTGTTTCTTTTATTTTGTTAAGAAAGAATGTGCGGTGGTGTCTTGTTCATCTGCACCAGATTTTTTGAAAATCTGCAATTGTTTTGTCCAATAATATGTCCAATAACAACAAATACAAATAAATATCCAATTGATAATATTTGCACCCCACCAATTTGTTAATTCTAAACTTCTTAAAAAGTCCATTGGTACAAAAAGTACTTCAACAAATAAAAATTGTATTGCTTCGAAAAATGCTTTCATTTTATTATTATTATATTTACACTACAAAAATATAAAATATCTTTATGATTGCAAGTCTTTTTAGTAAAACTCGACCAATAAATTACGCATTAGTATTAATAATGTTGTTTTCTTGCTTTTTTTTGTACCAATTTCAAGTTCCAATTGAAAATTTTACATTAGGGGATCTGTTTTCAAAATTTTTTGTTTTTCTACTGCTTTTGTTGTCATTTTTTCTGGTAAATTTTATTTCTTTAAAAAATACCTTAACTCAAAACGATAATTATGCCATACTATTATTTCTAGTGTTTATATTGTTATTTCCAACGGTATTAAATAACATTAAAATGGTACTTTCAAATGTATTTTTGTTATTGGCTTTAAGAAGATTAATTTCTTTAAAAACATTAATTTCGTCTCAAGGAAAAATATTTGATGCTTCTTTTTGGATTTTTATTTCAGCTATCTTTCACTTTTGGAGCGTTTTGTATATTATTTTAGTTTTTATTTCAATTGTATTTCATTTTGGAAAAGAATATAAAAACTGGGTTTTACCATTCGTATCTTTCTTTTGTGTTTGGATTTTATATATTGCTACAAGTTTAGTATTGTATGATAACTATTCCATTAATAAGACTGTATATCAGGTAGACTTTAACTTTTTTGATTTTAAAGATGTGTATCAAAACATGGCATTGTCTTTATTTGTCTCTATTTCAGTATTGTTTTTTGCTTCTCAAACAATTGACTATCAAAATAAACCGTTAAATATGCAGTCCTCTTACAAACAAGTTTATTTTGCTTTTCTTTTAGCTTTGGGTATTTATGTTTTTTCTGCAAATAAATCTAACGATTTACTAATATATACTTTTGCGCCTTTATCCATTTTAGGAGCAAATATGTTCGAAAAAATGGAAAACTCTATTTACAAAGAAGTATCTCTGTATTTATTGTTAGGCGTGGGATTCTTTTTCTTTTTTGCCCAATTATAATTTTAAACTCTTGATGAAGTGTTAAACTAGTTTTTATAATTACACAACACAATTTTGTATTTTATTTCCAATGCGTTTTTACGCCTAATGAACAAATTATTGTAATGTTAGTTACATAAGTTTTTTTCTAATTTTTATTCGATTAGTGCAAAAATACGTTCCAAATTTCTCCTGAAATGCAAGCTGTATTTTTTGAATGGTTACTTCTCTAAGTTGACTCAAAAAATGATTTAAAACATTGTTTTCTTCTGAAATATAATGAATGTTCCTGAGAGATAATTTGTATTTTATGGTTAAAAGCACAAAAAATTCTTATTTTTGTAAATTAAATTAGAAACTATGTTTGCAGAATTTGCTTTTCCTATTTTTGAACAATCAATAATTGATTATCATGTTATCGATGACGTATATCAACCGGCATTAAATCCTTACGAAAAAGGTTCAGTTGAACATTTATTGTATGCAAAAAATTGGGTAGATACCGTGCAATGGCATTATGAAGATATTGTGCGTGACCCAAATATTGATCCTATTGCTGCATTAGATTTAAAACGAAAAATTGATGCGTCTAACCAAGTTAGAACCGATATGGTAGAATACATTGATGGTTATTTTTTACAAAAATATGCACACGTTCAAGTGAAACCAAATGCAAGAATTAACACTGAAAGTCCAGCTTGGGCCATAGATAGATTATCTATTTTAGCTTTGAAGATTTACCACATGAATGAAGAAGCTACTCGCGAAGAGGCCACTGCCGAACACCGAGCAAAATGTCAAGAAAAATTGAATGTATTGTTAGACCAAAAAAACGATATGTTTATTTCCATTAGTCAATTAGTGGAAGATATCGAAAATGGCGACAAATTCATGAAAGTGTATAAACAAATGAAAATGTACAACGACGAAGATTTGAATCCAGTTTTGTATCAAAATAAAAAATAAATGTCTTCACATATTTTAGTTATTCGGCTTTCAGCTATGGGCGATGTTGCTATGACAGTTCCTGTACTGAGAGCTTTTTCTTTGCAATATCCCTACGTAAAAATTACGGTTGTTTCTCGTCCGTTTTTCAAACCTTTTTTTGATGATATTGAAAACATAACTTTTTTTCCAATTGATTTAAAAGAAAGACACCAAGGTTTTTTAGGACTTTTGCGTTTATTTTTTGATTTACAAAAACTCAATATTACTGCCGTTGCCGATTTACATAATGTGTTACGATCAAAAATAATAAGAACACTATTTGCTTTAAATGGCAAAAATGTAGCCGCTACAGATAAAGGCAGACAAGATAAAAAAACACTTACCAAGTTAGAAATCAAAACCATTTCTCCAACAAAAACAATGTTTGCCAGACATTGCGAAACGTTCGAAAAATTAGGATTTCAAATAAATTTAAACAACCCTATATTTCCAGAAAAAGCTATTTTATCTGACGAAATAATAAATATTACGGGTAAAAAAGAAGCAAATTGGATTGGAATCGCGCCTTTTGCACAATACGAAAGTAAAGTCTATCCAATGGATTTGATACAACAAGTAATAGATGAATTAGCCAAAAATGCTTCAAATAAAATTTTATTATTTGGTGGTGGAAATGAAGAAATTAAGAAGCTAAATCAGCTTAAAAATAATCATAAAAACGTGTTTGTTTTGGCAGGAAAAACCAATTTAAAAGAAGAATTAGCCATTATTTCTAATTTAAATGTAATGTTGTCTATGGATTCTGGAAATGCGCATATTGCCGCTATGTTGGGCGTAAAAGTAATTACACTTTGGGGCGCCACGCATCCATTTGCAGGATTTCAACCCTTCCACCAACCCGATGATTTTAGTTTGACTTCAGATAGAAAACAATATCCTTTTTTACCTACTTCGGTGTACGGAAATAAAAAAGTAGCAGGCTATGAAAATGCGATGCGAACGATATTGCCTTCTCAGGTTATTGAAAAAATAAATTCCAATCTTACCTAAATAAAATTGGAATTTGGAATTTTCTATTTGGAATTTCAACAATTAAATATCATCAAAATTAATTTTAATTTCAGCGGAAGTTGGTACCGCTTGACAAGCTAAAACCAATCCTTCAGCCACTTCATTATCTGTTAAAATTTGGTTTTTCTTCATGGTTGCACTTCCTTCTGTCACACGACAAATACAGCTGCTACAAATACCCCCTTGGCAAGAATAAGGCACGTCTAAACCTTGTTTTAAAGCCGCTTCTAAAATGGTTTGCTTCTGACTCATTTCAAAAGTAACTTCGTCTGCATCTACTAAAATTGAAATGTTCGTATGACCTTCATTTCCAGTTGCAACTTTGTTTTCTGAGGCAGTTGAAGTTCCAAATAATTCAAATTTAATATCTTTTTCAGCTACATTGTTTTCTTTTAAAGTCGCCGTAACTACTTGTATCATAGCTTCGGGTCCGCATAAATAAAACTTAGAAAAGGTTTTATCAGCATGTTTATTTTTAAGCACTGTATTTACAACAGTTTTGTCAACTCTACCAGATAATTCGCCAGCAATATTGGCTTGACTATAGACAAAATGCACAAAAAATCGACCTAAATTGTTTAATTGAAGCGCCTTTAATTCCTCGTGAAATATTGTTTCCGATTCGTCCTTATTTCCATAAATTAACACAAAAGTACTATTTGGTTCTTCTTCTAACATGCTTTTTGCAATTGACATTACTGGCGTAATTCCGCTACCAGCTGCAAAAGCGGCATAGCTTTTTTGATGATCTTGTTTGGCTTCAAACGTAAATTTTCCTTCGGGAATGCTTACTTCTAATAAATCGCCTTCGGCTAATTTTGTGTTGGCAAATTTCGAAAAAGTCCCGTTTTTTACTTCTTTTATTGCAATTCGCATTTCATCACTTTTTGGTGAAGAACAAATAGAATACGCTCTACGAAGTTCTGTGCCGTCTAAAGTTAGTTTTAAAGTTACATATTGCCCAGCTATAAATTGGTAAGCCGATTTTAGTTCTTGTGGAATATTAAAAACGATGGAAACCGCATTTTTTGTTTCTCGTTTGATTTCTTTTATTGCTAATTTATAAAAATCCATGTTATATATTATTTTGTAAACAACGCCTTTAATTCCGTTGCTTCGCTAGGTTTCATTTTTCCAGCTAATACTAAGCTTAATTGTTTTCTTCTTAGCGCTGCTTCAAAACGTTCAATTTCTAATTCGGTTTGTGGTTCAATGGGTGGCACTGGAATAGGTCTTCCGGTTTCATCAACAGCTACAAAAGTATAAATGGCTTCGTTGGCTTTGTTTTTAATGCCCGATTCTCTATCTTCAATCCAAACATCAATAAAAATTTCCATGGATGTATTGAAGGTTCTCGATACTTTAGATTCTACTGTAACCACGCTTCCTAACGGAATGGCTCTATTAAAAGCCACATGATTTACCGAAGCGGTAACGCAAATTCTTCTCGAATGACGGCGCGCAGTAATACTAGCGGCTCTATCCATACGCGCTAATAATTCGCCACCAAATAAATTGTTTAATGGATTGGTTTCGCCAGGTAACACTAAATCGGTTAGTGTAGTTACGGAATCTGAAGGATATTTGTTTTGCATTATTTTTTTTACAAAGATACTAACTCTGATTTAAAAAAAGGGCATAAAAAAATCCCAAATTGGGATTAGTCTATAAGCAACCAAGCTTCTACGCTATCTTTTGCTTTTATTTCAGTTTTTAAATTCTGTGCCTCATTTAATTTAGAAAAACTTCCAAAAGCAACAGGTATTAAACCGTATTTGTTTTCAGTTAGTAAATGCGCTTCAAAACCTTTTGATATCAAATCATTCATGGCTTTTGTCGCGTTTTGTTTGCTTCTGTAAGCGCCCGCTATCACATGGTATTTTCCATTATGCGTTGCTTCTAAAGTTAAATCAACTGCGTTTATTGGATTTGGAATAACAAAAGTAGCCTCTTGAAGTTTTTGATTTATTTTCTCTTGTACTGTTTTTTCTACGATACTCGTTTGTTGTTCAATTGTGTAGTCAAAATACATTTTGTAACCATACGTGCCTGCTGAGGCAAAAATAGCTACTGCTGCAGCATATTTCATCCAATTTTTGCTGCGATTTTTTCCATTTAATGGAATAACTGGCGTTTCATCTTCAACGGTGTTATCAATTGAAACAGGTGCTTCAACAATAGCTTCTACTTCTGAAGTAATTTGATTTGCTCTTGCTATTTCTGGCGAATTAAAACCAGCTAAACCAAAAGAATCTGTCAAATAATTAATAGCCGTATTGGGTTTGAAAACAAAATTATGTTCGGAATTTGAAAAAATTTCACCAATATTTTCTAATACTAAGTTTTCTTTATTTTCTAGTTTTTCCAACCAAAAAACCACTTGCGTTTGAATTTTACTTAAGGCGTTTTCGTAACTAATTTTTTCTTGTAATGCGATATGATTGGCCAATAAACCATCATTGTTTTTTATATGAGAATTAAAAGAAATTACTTTTTTCGGCGGCACAAACGAATTTTGAGACACAATAACTTGTGCAGATTGCCATTCGCATAAAAACGCTCCAAAACCCGGAACGCCCACGCATTGGTATCTGTACAACAATTCTGAAATGTATTTTTCTATTTTCATCTATGCAAAAATAAGTATTCAAGCCCAAAAACAAAATTTTATTAACAATTTTTATTAACAATTTTAAAATTAATTTTCTTCGTTTTATAGGTTGTTATAAAATTACTAAAAAAATAAATATATTTGTAAGATATAATATACGCCATGTTACATAACGAATTATTTTACACGCTCGCACTCTTAAAAGTGGAAGGAATTGGTGACGTTGTTGCCAAAAAACTTATTAAGCACTGTGGTTGTTCTACAGCTGTTTTTCAATCTTCAAAAAAATCATTGATTGCCATTGATGGTATTGGTGAATTTCTTTACAAAAATTTGCAAGAAAAAGCTGTTTTTCAATTGGCCGAAAAAGAACTTCGTTTTATTGAAAAGGAACACATTTCTTATTCTTATTTTGAAGACGCTATTTATCCAGAACGGCTGAAACATTGTGTAGACGGCCCAACTATTTTATTTCAATCGGGGACTATTGATTTGCAAAATAAAAAGTTAATTAATATTGTTGGAACTCGACAAATCACAGCCTATGGTATAGATTTTACAAAAAAACTTATTTCAGATTTAGCACCTTTAAACCCGGTTGTTGTTAGTGGTTTTGCTTATGGCGTAGACATTGTGGCGCATCAAGCGGCTATGCAAAATAATTTACAAACTGTTGGCGTTTTAGCTCATGGTCTAAATCAAATATACCCAAAAACACATAAAAAGTATGTTTCTCAAATGGAACAAAACGGCGGTTTTATGACCGAATTTTGGAGCACCAGCAATCCAGAAAGAGAGAATTTTATCAAAAGAAACCGAATTGTTGCGGGTATGTGTGAAGCTACAATTGTTATAGAAAGTGCAGAAAAAGGCGGCTCATTAATTACGGCCAGCATTGCAAATGACTATAACCGCGATGTATTTGCTGTTCCTGGTCGAATTTCAGATAAATTTAGTCAAGGCTGTAATAATTTGATTAAAACCCAGCGAGCGCATTTACTAAACAGTGCGGCGGATTTAATTTATATTTTGAATTGGGATATTGTTACTAAAAAAGAAAGTAAATCCATCCAAAAACAACTGTTTGTTTCCTTAACGGAAGACGAGCAAAAAATTTATAGCTATTTAATAAATAAAGAAAAGGAATTAATGGATATAATAGCTTTAGATTGCGATTTCCCTATTTTTAAAATCTCATCTTTGTTACTAAATATGGAATTAAAAGGCGTTATTAGACCTTTGCCAGGTAAGTTGTTTGAAATCGTATAATTTTCAAATGCTACACAAAACCTAATTTCTCTCTTACTCTTTTTAAAACGCCATCTGCAACTTTACCTGCTTTTGCAGCGCCTTCAAAAAGTAATTTATCTACTTCTTCAGGGTGGTTTATATAGTAATTATATTTTTCTCTTTCGGTTTTAAATTTTTCAGTAATTAAATCAAATAGTGCTTGTTTGGCGTGTCCAAAACCATAATTTCCAGCTAAATAGTTTGCTTTTAATTGGGCGATTTGTTCTTCTGTACCTAATAATTTATAAAGCCCAAACACATTACAAGTATCTGGATTTTTTGGTTCCTCTAAAGGGGTGCTATCTGTTTCAATGCCTTTTATTTGTTTTAATAAAGCCTTATCATCCAGAAAAATATTGATAAAATTATTTCGAGATTTACTCATTTTATGTCCATCTGTTCCAGGAATTAGCATAGTTTCTTCGCTTGTTTTTCCAACCGGCAACACAAATGTTTCTCCCATTTGATGGTTAAATCGAGAAGCTACATCTCTGGTAATTTCTAAATGTTGCATTTGATCTTTTCCAACAGGGACAATTTCGGCATCGTATAATAAAATATCGGCAGCCATAAGCATAGGATAAGTAAATAATCCTGCATTTACATCTTCTAATCGGTCCGCTTTGTCTTTAAACGAATGGGCTAATGTTAAGCGTTGAAAAGGAAAAAAACAACTCAAATACCAAGATAATTCTGCCGTTTGTGGCACATCGGACTGTCGGTAAAACACTACTTTATTGGTATCTAATCCACATGCTAACCAAGCGGCAGCCGTGCTGTAAGTGTTTTGTTTGAGTTCTGTTCCGTTTTTAATTTGTGTAATCGCATGCAAATCAGCAATAAATAAAAACGATTCATTCGCAGGATTATTTGCCATTTGTATAGCTGGAATAATCGCACCTAATAAATTTCCTAAATGTGGCGTTCCTGTGCTTTGAACACCTGTTAATATTTTTGCCATTTTGATTCTTGTTTTTGCAAATGTAAGTTTTTAAGTAAAAAGAGCCAAGTAAAATGGCACAAGTAAAATGAATAAGTTTTTTAAAATTGTTTACTTTTGAAAATCGAATACAATTTGAGAAATGAAATTATTTAAATATCCGTTTTGGTTGCTATACCGTATCTGGTTTTACCTTTTGGTATTGTTGCCAATACTAGTGTTATTTCCGCTTATTCTAATTACTATTTTAAGTGAAAAAACATATTCTTTATTTTTTAAAATTGCAAGACTTTGGGCTCGATTTATTTTAATCGGAATGGGTTTTAGATTTTCTATAAAAGGCACTGAAAATTTTGAAGTAGGTAAAAGTTATATGTTGGTAGCTAACCATACTTCAATGACCGATATTATGCTAATGCTTTTAGCTGTAAAAAATCATCCGTTTGTATTTGTTGGAAAAAAAGAATTAGTTAAAATTCCCATTTTTGGATTTATTTATAAGCGGGTTTCTATTTTGGTTGACCGAGAAAATAGTAAAAGTCGATTTGCTGTTTTTGAACGGGCACAAAACAGAATTCAACAAGGTTTTAGTATTTGTATTTTTCCTGAAGGCGGCGTGCCTGATGAAAGTGTGCTTTTAGATGAATTTAAAGATGGTGCCTTCCGAATTGCTATTGAACACCAACTTACAATTATTCCGATAACTTTTTATGATAACAAAAAACGATTTTCTTACACTTTTTTTAGTGGCTCACCAGGAAAAATGAGGGCTAAAATTCATCTACCAATAGAAACAATTGGAAAAACGATGGATGATAAATTTCACTTGAAACAAGAAGTTAGAACAATTATCTTATCAGAACTTCAAAAATAATAAGCATAAAAAAACGCCTATTAGGCGTTTTTTATTGTACGTCAACTGAAAATTCTTCAAAAATATTTACTCCGTTGGCGTCTTTACCTTTCCAAAATTTTAAAAGATAAGTTCCTGCAGTTGCAGGTTTAAACTTTAAAACTTGCGTTTGCAATTGATTTAGTAACGGCAAACATCCTTGTTCTTCTATTACATAATTTAGTACGGCAATAGTTCTTGTAGAAGCATCTTTGGTGTAATAAAAACCTTCAAAACCGTGACAACTAGAAGGTTTTGAATACGTAACTTCTATTTCGTTTACGGTATTTGCAGTAAAGGTTGTAGGTAAAACTACCGTTTCTACAGGGACTAATTCTAAATGAACTCTTGGGCCATCTGGTTCTTGAGTACAAGAAATAGATAATACAAAAAAACCGATAAGTGCTATTAATTTTTTCATAATACAACTTTTTAAAAATTCCGAATCTTCAATTTTGTTTTAATCAAAAAACCATCCTAAAATAGGATGATTTCTTATGTTATGCGTTTTGTTCTTTTAGTAATTCTTTAATTTTAACTTCTAACTCATCCATTAATTCTGGATTGTCTTTTATTACTTGTTTTACAGAATCTCTTCCTTGCCCTAACTTGGTTTCACCATAACTAAACCAAGAGCCGCTTTTCTTTATTATTTCAAAATCTACGGCTAAGTCTAAAACTTCACCAACTTTAGAAACCCCTTCACCATACATAATGTCAAATTCTGCAGTTCTAAATGGTGGTGCTACTTTGTTTTTTACAATTTTTACTTTCGTTCTGTTACCAATAACATTGTCGCCATCTTTAATTTGCGAAGAACGTCTTATGTCAATTCTTACAGATGCATAAAATTTTAAAGCATTTCCACCAGTTGTAGTTTCTGGACTTCCAAACATTACCCCAATTTTATCTCTCAATTGATTGATAAAAAACACAGTACATTTTGTTTTATGAATGGTTCCTGTTAGTTTTCTTAACGCTTGCGACATCAAACGGGCATGTAATCCCATTTTGCTGTCACCCATATCGCCTTCAATTTCACTTTTTGGTGTCAATGCGGCAACCGAGTCAATGACTACAATATCTACAGCACCTGAACGAATTAAACTTTCTGCAATTTCTAATGCTTGTTCTCCGTTATCAGGTTGTGAAATAATTAAATTATCAATATCAATACCTAATTTTTCTGCATAAAAACGGTCAAAGGCGTGTTCTGCATCAATAAATGCTGCAATTCCTCCTGCTTTTTGAGCTTCTGCTATGGCGTGTAAGGTTAGGGTGGTTTTACCAGAAGATTCTGGTCCGTAAATTTCGATAATTCTTCCTTTCGGATATCCATTTACTCCCAATGCAATGTCTACGCCTAAAGATCCTGATGAAATGGTTTCTACTTCTTCTACAGCAGAATCGCCCATTTTCATTACAGCTCCTTTACCGTATGTTTTGTCTAATTTGTCTAATGTTAGTTGTAAGGCTTTTAATTTTGCTTCTTTTTCTGTGCTCATAATAATTAATTTTTCGTAAAAATACAGAATTTTTTTATTGCAACAAATTTTGTTTGTAAGTTTCTTGATACATTTTCAATTAAAAAATATTTTTATCTTTGTCAATGAATTCTTCCATTTAGAATTCGTTTTTATTTCTTTAAGTCGTGATTATCACGGCTCTAACCTTAAAATGTTTATAGCATGCAACTGTACAACACCTTAAGCGCAGAAGAAAGAGCTAAGTTAATTGATCAAGCCGGTCAGCGTTTAACGCTTTCTTTTTATGCGTATGCCAAAATTGAAAATCCCACATTATTTAGAAATGATTTGTTTTTGAAATGGAACAAATTAGACGCCTTAGGCCGAATTTATGTTGCAACCGAAGGTATAAATGCACAAATGTCTGTTCCAGCAGAAAATATAGATGCTTTCAGAGAAACGCTTGAAGCTTACGATTTTATGAAAGGCATTCGATTGAATATTGCCGTTGAACACGACGATCATTCCTTTTTAAAATTAACGATAAAAGTTAGACACAAAATTGTAGCTGATGGGTTAAATGACGATACGTTTGATGTAACCAACAAAGGGGTGCATTTAAACGCCCGAGAATTTAATAAAATTTTAGAAGACCCAAATACGATTGTAGTTGATTTTAGAAATCATTATGAAAGTGAAGTCGGACATTTTACTGGTGCGATTACGCCAGATGTTGAAACTTTTCGTGAAAGTTTACCAATTATCAACGAGCAATTAAAAGATTTTAAAGAAGATAAAAACTTAGTGATGTATTGCACAGGCGGTATTCGTTGTGAAAAAGCCTCTGCTTATTATAAGCATCAAGGGTTTAAAAACGTTTTTCAGTTAGAAGGCGGCATTATTAACTACGCCAAACAAATTAAAGAAGAAGGTTTAGAAAGTAAATTTGTTGGTAAAAACTTTGTATTTGATCACCGTTTGGGCGAACGAATTACAGATGATATTATTGCGCAATGTCATCAATGTGGCGAACCTTGTGACACACACGTAAATTGCGCTAATGAAGCATGTCATTTATTATTTATTCAGTGCGATTCTTGTGCTGAAAAAATGGAAAATTGTTGTTCCACAAGTTGTGTCGAAATCATTTATTTACCTTTAGAAGAACAAGAAAACCGTAGAAAAGGATTAAAAAATGGAAATATGATTTTTCAAAAGGGAAAATCACCAGCGTTAACATTCAAACAAACTTCGGAAAGAAATATATTTGAAGAAATCGCTCAAAAACCCGTAAAAGTTTCTACGGTTACCCAAATTAGAAAACGAAAATTAACTCCTGAAAGAAAAACATATATTGGTAAGGGACAACATTATTTCACCAAAGCACAAGTAGGGCAATTTCTGGTTGAAAACCAAGAGTTAAAAACAGGAGATACTATTTTTATTTCAGGCCCTACAACCGGAAACGAAAAAATGCAAGTGGGTACCATGTTGATAAACGGCATCGAAAACACCATTGCAAAACCTGGTGATAAAGTAACTTTTGTAGTGCCATTTAAAATTAGAGAATCAGATAAAATCTATAAAATTTAACCACCAGTTATAACAAAAAATTAACCTGTTACGTTATATAAAAGTGACAGGTTTTTTTGTTTATAAAAACTTGAAAAATCAAAAGTTTAAATTCAGTTAAAAAAATGCTATCTTTACGCTCAAAATAACATTTGAAATCGCAAATTAAAAAGTCTTGTTGTAAACAAGTTCAAAAAAAAGAAAGCGATACCAAATGACATTTGAAAAATAATATAATCAACATTTGAAAAGTAGTTTCAATTTTTTTGAGGCGATCAATATATATAAATTATGGCATGTACAAGTTGTTCAACTTCCGATGGTGGTGCACCAAAGGGGTGTAAAAATAATGGGACTTGCGGCACCGATAGCTGCAACAAATTAACGGTTTTCGATTGGTTAGCCAATATGACTTTGCCTGGCGGACAAGCACCTTTTGATTGTGTAGAAATACGTTTTAAAAACGGAAGAAAAGAATATTTCAGAAATACCGAAAAACTAACTTTAAGCATAGGTGATGTAGTAGCAACAGAAGCTTCTTCTGGTCACGATGTAGGTTTGGTGTCTTTAACAGGCGAATTAGTTCGTGTTCAAATGAACAAGAAAAATGTAAAAGACAATGCCGAAATACCTAAAGTTTATCGCAAAGCGACTCAAAAAGACATTGATATTTGGCACGGCGTAAGAAATAAAGAAGATGCCATTCAGGTTCGAGCGCGTGAAATTGCCATTGCCATTAAATTAGAAATGAAAATTTCGGATATCGAGTTCCAAGGTGATGGTTCAAAAGCTACGTTTTATTATACCGCAAATGACCGTGTCGATTTCCGACAATTGATTAAAGAATATGCAAGCGAATTTAAAATTCGTGTTGAAATGAAACAAGTAGGTTTCCGTCAAGAAGCTGCACGTTTAGGCGGAATTGGTTCTTGTGGACGCGAATTATGTTGTTCTTCATGGTTAACCGATTTCAGAAGTGTGAATACATCTGCAGCCAGATACCAACAATTATCTTTGAATCCACAAAAATTAGCTGGGCAATGTGGAAAGCTTAAATGTTGTTTAAATTATGAATTAGATACGTATTTAGACGCGCTAAAAGGCTTGCCTGACATGGACACAAAATTGCTTACCGAGAAAGGCGATGCCTATTGCCAAAAAATAGATATTTTCAAAAATTTAATGTGGTTTTCGTATGCGAATGCACCTGCTCACTGGCACACACTTACTGCAGAAAAAGTCAAAGAAATTGTAGCGATTAACAAACAAGGTAAAAAAATTGCTCAATTAGAAGACTTTGTAGAAGAAGTATCTACCCTAAATGTGGAGAAAAAATTCGAAAATGTGGTTGGACAAGATAGTCTAACACGTTTCGATCAACCTAAAAGAAAACCAAATAATAATAAAAGAAGAAAGAAACCGTTTAAAAAAAATGAATAATACTTTTTATAAAATATTGAGTCTTTTCTTGATTTTTGTGATAGTTTCATGCGACAAAAAACAGGTTTTTGATGAATATTATGCTTTTGATGGCACTTGGAAAAAAAATAAAAAAGCTACGTTTACTTTTGAACAAAAAGACACCACAAGTGTCTATAATTTATTTTTAAACGTTAGAAACAACAACGATTATCCATATAATAATTTGTTTTTAATTGTGTCATTAAACCAGCCAAACGGAAAAGTGATAGTAGATACTTTAGAATATCAAATGGCAAATCCAGATGGCACTCTATTAGGAACTGGTTTTTCAGATGTAAAAGAAAGCAAACTATGGTATAAAGAAAATTATAGTTTTGAAAAACCTGGAAAATACACGTTAGAAGTAGAACACGCGGTAAGACAAACCGGAAAAGTACAAGGCGTAAAAGACTTAAACGGTATTACAGATTTAGGATTTAGAATTGAAAAAAGAAAATAAAGAAAAAATGGCAACTAACAACACCCAAGTCAGTTATTCAGATTACGTAAGAAAATTTTGGAAATTATTCGGCTACACTTTTGGTGGGATATTATTATTTTTTCTTTTAGCATCGTGGGGATTTTTTGGAAAAATGCCTTCCTTTGACGAGTTAGAAAATCCAGATACCAATATCGCTACAGAAATTATTTCTTCTGACGGTGTTACATTAGGGAAATTTTATAAAGAAAACAGAACGCCTGTAAAATATCAAGACTTACCAAAGCATTTAGTAGATGCATTAGTAGCTACTGAAGACGAACGTTTTTACGAACATTCTGGTGTAGATGCTAAAGGAACATTAAGAGCCATTTCAAGTTTAGGAAGAAGCGGTGGAGCAAGTACCATTACCCAACAATTAGCCAAAAATTTATTTCATGGTGAAGGCTCTAAATTTTTACCATTTCGTATCATTCAAAAATGTAAAGAATGGATTATTGCTACAAAATTAGAACGTCAATATACTAAACCCGAAATTATAGCCTTGTATTTAAATAAAGTTGATTTTGTAAACAGTGCTGTCGGCATTCGTTCCGCTTCAAAAATTTATATGAATAAAGAACCTAAAGATTTAACTTTAGCCGAAAGTGCTTTATTTGTTGGAATGCTAAAAAACCCAGCCTTATTCAATCCTACCAAAGAAAAAAGAAAAGAAAAAGTTTTCCAACGCAGAAATACTGTTTTAGATCAAATGGTAAAAAACAAGTATTTATCTGAAGCAAAGGCAGCAGAATTGAAGCGAATTCCCGTTAAGATTAATTTCAAACCAGAAAGTCACGCAGAAGGAACAGCAACCTATTTTAGAGAATACTTACGTGAAAGTTTAAAACCTATCATTAAAGCTATTGAAGACGAAAAAGGAGAAGAAATTGACCTTTACACGGCCGGTTTAAAAATTTATGTGACTGTAGATTCTCGTATGCAACAATATGCTGAAGAAGCAGTAGAAGAACATTTATCTAACTTACAACCCGAATTTAATCGTCGTCAAAAAGACAATCCAACGGCGCCATTTTTAGATATTACGCCTTCGGAAACTCAGGAAATCATGAATCAAGCCATGAAAAATTCGGAGAGATGGCGTATTATGAGTATCAACGGAAAATCGGATGCTGAAATTAAACAATCTTTTGAAGTACCAGCTAAAATGAAAATTTTTACTTGGAAAGGCGAAAGAGATACCATTATGAAACCTAAAGATTCTATACTATATTACAAACATTTCTTGCAAACCGGAATGATGGCTATGGAGCCACAAACGGGTTATGTAAAAGCTTGGGTGGGTGGAATAAATTATAAATATTTTCAATACGACCACGTTGGTCAAGGTGCCCGTCAAGTAGGTTCTACATTTAAACCATTTGTATACGCTACAGCTATTGACCGATTACAAAAATCGCCTTGCGACATGATAATGGATTCGCCATTTACCATTCTAAAAGGAGATAATAACGATAAAAATTGGACACCAAACAATTCAGATGGAAAATACCGCGGATTGGTTTCTATGAAAAGAGCTTTAGCAAACTCTATAAACACCGTATCAGCACGTTTAATTCAAGAAGTGGGTGCGCCAGCAGTTGTGGAAATGGCCAAAAATTTAGGTGTAACTTCCACTATTCCAAATCGCCCAGCAATTGCTTTGGGCGCAGTAGAAATTACCGTAGAAGAAATGGTTGCGGCTTTCAGTACTTTTGCCAATGAAGGCGTTTATATTAAACCGCAATTAATCACAAAAATCGAAGATAAAAATGGCGTGGTGATTTACCAAGGCGTAGAAGAATCGCACGATGTGGTAAATAAAGATGTCGCGTATTCGGTTATTAAATTAATGGAAGGCGTTACCGAATCAGGTACGGGTTCTCGTTTGCGTTGGGCCGCTTCGGCACCATCCAATTTTTTAACAGGTGTGCCATACAATATCAAAGGACCAGTTGCAGGAAAAACAGGAACTTCTCAAAACAATTCTGATGGCTGGTTTATTGGAATGGTTCCTAATTTAGCCGCCGGTGTTTGGGTGGGTAATGAAGATCGTTCGGCACATTTTGAAAGTACAAACATGGGACAAGGGGCTACAACCGCTTTACCTATTTACGGAATTTTTATGCGTAAATGTTTAGCAGATCCAACTCTAAATATTTCACAACAACCATTTAAAAGACCTGCTAATATGTCTATAAAAGTGGATTGCGGGGCAGAACCAAGAAGTTCTGAAAATGATTCTACAGCTACAGATTCTACCGCAGTTCCAATAGATGCCCAACCTGATACAGACGGATTAGACGGATTATAAATTATATTATGATTTCAAGAAAAGTAAACAACGTACAAGAAGCACTTGAAGGAATTCAAGACGGACAAACGATTATGCTAGGAGGTTTCGGACTTTGTGGCATTCCCGAAAACAGTATTGCTGCATTGGTAGAAAAAAATGTCACCAATTTAACTTGCATTTCAAATAATGCTGGTGTAGACGATTTCGGATTGGGATTATTATTACAAAAGCGTCAAATTAAGAAAATGATTTCTTCTTATGTAGGAGAAAATGCCGAATTTGAACGCCAAATGCTTTCGGGCGAATTAGATGTAGAGCTTACGCCACAAGGCACTTTAGCTGAAAAATGCCGCGCTGCACAAGCCGGAATTCCAGCATTTTTTACGCCCGCTGGTTTCGGAACAGAAGTAGCAGAAGGTAAGGAAACACGTGAATTCAATGGAAAAATGCACGTAATGGAATTGGCCTACAAAGCCGATTTTTCTATCGTAAAAGCATGGAAAGGCGACGAAGCTGGAAATTTAATTTTCAAAGGAACGGCTCGAAATTTTAATGCATGTATGGCTGGAGCTGCAAAAATTACCATTGCTGAGGTGGAGGAATTAGTACCCGCCGGAACGTTGAATCCAAACGAAATTCACATTCCAGGAATTATGGTCAACCGTATTTTCCAAGGAGAGAAGTTTGAAAAAAGAATTGAGCAAAGAACGGTGAGACAAAAGTAATTGGAAGATTTTATAATTTGAAAATTTGAAGATGAGAAACGATAAAGATAATTTAATTGTAAAATTAACATTCGATCTAGCTCTTGAAATAATTAGTTTTTCGGAGGAAATTAGAAAAACTAATCGTTTTGAAATGGCCTCACAAATTTTCAGAAGCGGAACTTCAATTGGTGCTAATATAAGAGAAGCTCAAAATGCCGAAAGCAAAGCTGATTTTATCCACAAGTTTAAAATTTCAGCAAAGGAAACAGATGAATTACAATTTTGGTTAGAACTCTGCCAAGAATCAGAATTTTATCCAAGTCCTAATGAAGAATTATTTAAAAAAGTACAATCCATAAATTTGATAATTTCTAAGATCATTTCTTCTTCAAAGAAGCGTTAATTTTCAAATCATCAAATTTTCAAATCATCAAATAATAGATGGCATTAGATAAAAATCAAATCGCAAAACGAATCGCCCAAGAAGTTAAAGACGGGTACTACGTAAATTTAGGAATCGGAATTCCAACTTTAGTGGCGAATTATGTTCGTACAGACATTTCGGTAGAATTTCAATCAGAAAACGGAGTCTTAGGCATGGGACCTTTCCCTTTTGATGGAGAAGAAGATGCCGATATTATCAACGCAGGAAAACAAACCATCACCACATTGCCAGGAGCCAGTTTCTTTGACTCGGCGTTTAGTTTCGGAATGATTCGTGCCCAGAAAGTAGATTTAACGATTTTAGGCGCCATGGAAGTTTCTGAAAATGGCGATATTGCCAACTGGAAAATTCCAGGAAAAATGGTAAAAGGAATGGGTGGCGCTATGGATTTAGTGGCTTCAGCCGATAATATTATTGTAGCCATGATGCACGTAAATAAAGCAGGCGAATCAAAAATCTTAAAGAAATGTACTTTGCCATTAACTGGTGTAGGTTGTGTGAAAAAAGTCGTTACCGAATTAGCGGTTTTAGAAGTAACACCTAAAGGGTTTAAATTGTTAGAACGCGCACCAGGTGTTTCAGTAGAAGACATTATCAAAGCCACAGAAGCTGATTTAATCATTGACGGAAACATTCCGGAAATGAGTATATAATTAATCAATTTGAAGATTTGAGAATTTGAAAATGGGCTACTCTGTTATTTTCAAATTCTCAAATTTTTTCATTTTCAAATCAAACTATGTTTCCAAAAGTAATTTTAAAATCAGGTAAAGAAAAATCCATTCAACGTCGTCATCCTTGGATTTTCAGTGGTGCGGTGTATGGCGTGAGTCGTGAAATAAACGACGGCGAAATGGTAGATGTAGTCGATTCGCAAAACAATCCTTTAGGCACAGGCTATTTTAGTGATAAAGGAAGTATTGTGGTTCGTATTTTAACTTTCGGCAATGAAATATTTTCTCATAACTTTTGGAAAGATAAACTACAATCGGCTTGGTATTTACGAACCCAATTATTGGATTTTGAAGTGACCAATGCATTCCGAGTGATTCACGGAGAAGGCGATGGTATTTCGGGCTTAATTATCGATTATTACGATAAAAATTGGGTCATTCAAGCGCATTCAACAGGAATTTTTCTTCAAATGGAACAAATTGCGGAAGCCATACAAACAAATTTTTCGGAGCATTGCGAAACCATTTATTGTAAAAGTTCAGGAACGTTACCGAATATTGGTACTGATTATTTTTTATTCGGAAACAAAGTCGAAACCGTTGCCAAAGAGAACCACATTTTGTTTTCGGTAAATTGGGTAGAAGGTCAAAAAACAGGCTTCTTCTTAGACCAACGTGAAAACAGAAAATTAGTAGGTGAATTCTCCAAAGGCAAAAAAGTACTCAATACGTTTTGTTACACAGGCGGATTTTCTATTTACGCCGTGAATGCTGGTGCAGAATTAGTTACTTCGGTGGATATTTCTCAAAAAGCCGTGGATTTAGCAGCCAGTAATATGGAATTAAACTTTCCAAAAGCCAATCATAATGCAGTTGCTGACGACGTGTTCAACTTCATGAAAGAACACACGCAACAATACGACGTGATTGTATTAGATCCGCCCGCTTTCGCGAAAAGCATCAAAAGTAAACATACCGCAACGCAAGCCTACAAACGTTTAAACATTGCCGGTTTAAAAGCCTTAGCACCTAACGGAATTTTATTTACGTTTTCGTGTTCGCAAGTTATTGACGATGTGTTGTTTTATAACACGGTTGCCGCCGCAGCTATAGAAACCGGAAGAAACATCAGAGTATTGCATAAACTAGAACAAGGCCACGATCACCCAACCAATATTTACCATCCAGAAGGGCATTATTTAAAAGGATTGGTGTTGTTTGTGGAGTAGGTTTTAGCCATCAGCTTTTAGCAATTTGCAATTAGCTATCAGCTTTATATAATAGGGTTTATTAATTTTTTATTAGAAAGAAATAATAACACAATAATTTTTATTATATTGCTTTACAATTCTTTCGCCCCATGAAACGGATACTTATCTTCTTTAAATGGTTTTTTATAAGCAGTGTTGGCTTCATTCTTATCTTGTATGTGTTAGATATAGAATACTTGCTTCGAGCGGTAAAAACCATTTATTTAGAAGGACATACCACCGCTTTTTTAGAAGATTATAAAGAATTTCCAAACCGTACCATTCAAAAAGGAATAGCACAACCTTGGGCGGTTTCTAAAGATTACAATAGCGTTCCGGCTACTGACAAATTAAACACAACTCACAAAAACTTAAAAACGGTTGCATTTCTTATCATTAAAAAGGATAGTATTTGGCATGAAAGTTATTTTGATGGGTACACCAACACGTCTAAAAGCAATTCTTTTTCCATGGCCAAAAGCATTGTTTCGGCAGCTTTAGGTAAAGCCATAATGCAAGGAAAAATTAAAAATTTAGATCAAAAAGTTACCGATTTTTTCCCAAAATTAAAAGGCAAATTTGCTAAAGAAGTCACGGTTGGCGATTTGTCTTCTATGGCCTCTGGGTTAAGTTGGGACGAAAAATACTACAGTCCGTTTTCTATTGTAACTCGAGCATATTTTGATGATCAATTAAAAGAACTTATTTTAGGATTGAGCATCAAAGACAAACCAGGACAAAAATTTAATTATTTAAGCGGCGCCACACAATTATTAGCGATGTGTATTGAAAAAGCTACAGGAATGTATCTTTCTAATTATGTGTCTGAGCATTTTTGGAAACCTATGGGTGCTGAAAACGAAGCCCTTTGGCAATTAGATGCCGCCGATTTCGGTATTGAAAAGGCCTATTGCTGTATTGCTAGTACTGCTCGAGATTTTGCTCGTTTTGGAAAACTATACAAACAAAAGGGAGTTTGGAACGGCAATCAAATTTTAGAGCGTTCTTTTGTGGAAAAATCATTACAACCCCGTTTTTCGGATAGTCCAGAATATGGTTATGGTTGGTGGTTGCATCAAATAAACGGAAGAAAAGTATATTACATGCGAGGTCATTTGGGGCAATTTGTGATAGTACTTCCAGAAGACGATGTTATTATTGTACGATTGGGGCATTTAAAAGGCAAACAAACCCAAACCGACCCTCATAGTAACGATTTGTATGTGTATATTGAAGAGGCGTTAAAAATGATTAATAAAAAGAAATAGATATGCTAAACAACATTCAATTAGACAATATTTTATTTTTAGATATTGAAACGGTTCCAGAAACAGAACATTTTTCGGATTTAGACTCCGATTTTCAAGAACTTTTTGCACAGAAAACGCAATACCAAAGAAAAGAAGACGTTTCTGCAGAAGAATTTTACGAAAGAGCCGGTATTTGGGCAGAATTTGGTAAAATAATTTGCATTTCTGTAGGCTATTTTACGCAAAAAAATGGCGAACGACAATTTAGAGTCACCACTTTTCAAGGAGATGAAGAACGGGTATTATTAGATTTTTCTAATCTAATAAACAATCATTTTAATTTGCCTCAACACCTCATGTGTGGTCATAATGTAAAAGAATTTGATTTTCCGTTTATCGCACGACGCATGTTAATTCATGGCATAAAAATTCCAGATAAATTAAATTTAATGGGCAAAAAACCTTGGGAAGTACCGCATTTAGATACGTTAGAATTATGGAAATTTGGCGATTATAAACATTTTACCTCATTGAAATTATTGACGAAAGTGTTGGGGGTTCCTTCGCCAAAAGATGATATTGATGGCAGTGAAGTGGCTAAAGTTTTCTATAAGGATAAAGATATTGATCGAATTGCAACTTATTGTGAAAAAGATGTAATTGCAGTAGCGCAAATTATATTAAAGTTGCGATTGCAAAAATTATTAACTTCAGATGAAATTTTGAAAGTGTAAGGCAAAAAAAGCACTTCTTTTATTATGTTAATGTTATTTTGACGTTTTTTGTGAGTTTATAAACTGTTAAGATACTGTCAACATATTAAATAATGGTAAATTTGTACGTAATGTCATTTTTATACATAATTTTACAGAAGTTAAGTTATTTTAATTACTTTTATATTTAATATGAAAAAGAAAGACATAAAAATATTATTGGTTGATGACGAACCGGATATTCTAGAAATTGTTGGGTATAATTTAGAGCAAGCGGGCTATCACGTTACCAAAGCAGAAAATGGTAAAGAAGCGGTTAAGCTTGCTATAAAAGTAAAACCACAACTAATTATTATGGATGTGATGATGCCGGAAATGGACGGAATGGAAGCCTGTGAAAAAATTAGAGAAATTCCTGAGTTAAAAGACACCATTATTACCTTTCTTACCGCAAGAAGTGAAGATTATTCGCAAGTAGCCGGTTTTGAAGTTGGTGCCGACGATTATATTGCCAAACCAATTAAACCGAAGTTATTAGTAAGTAAAGTCAAAGGATTATTGCGTAGATTAAAAGATGAGGAAATAGAAAATTCAGAAACGTTAACAGTAGGTAATTTACAAATTAACCGTGAAGAATATAAAATTATTAAGGACGGCGTTACAATTGTTTTACCAAGAAAAGAATTTGAACTTTTATATTTACTAGCTTCAAAACCAGGCAAAGTCTTCACCAGAGCTGAAATTTTAGATAAAGTTTGGGGAAATGAAGTTATTGTAGGCGGAAGAACCATAGATGTCCACATCAGAAAACTTAGAGAAAAAATTGACGAAGATGTTTTTAAAACCATCAAAGGGGTGGGGTACAAAATAGAATTAAATGGCGATTAGTTTTAAAAAATCATACAAATTTGCCTTTAAATCTTCGCTTTACATTTCCTTTTTTGTAGTATTGAGTTTGTTGGTTTATCATAATTTCATTCAGCCAATTAACTATTTTATTCTTATTGTTTTTCCAATAACGCTATTCTTTTTTAGTTTTTTTTTAATGCAATATCGTGTAGAAGTCTTCATCTATAAGAGAATTAAAAAGTTATATGATGAAGTTTCACTTTTAGACGCTACTTCCTTAAAAAACAAAACCGTAACTACAGACGTTTCTACTTTAACAAATGATATAAGAAATTTCGCCAAGGAGAAAAAAATCCAAATCGAATCGTTAAATATTCGAGAAGAATATCGTAGAGAATTTTTAGGAAACATTTCTCACGAATTAAAAACACCACTTTTTACAGTTCAAGGTTATTTAGACACGCTTATAGAGGGCGGCGCCATTAAAGACAAAAACTTGCGAGTAAAATATATTGAACGCGCCTCAAAAGGGGTAGAAAGATTAATAAATATTGTGCAAGATTTAGATATGATTTCTAAATTTGAAGTAGGCGATTTAAATATCGATATCGAAGGATTTGATATTATTGCCGAAATCCAAAATGTTTTTGATCTTTTAGAAATGAAGGCCGATGCCAAAAACATTATTTTAATGTTTGATGAAAAATACATTTTTCCCATACATGTATATGCTGATAAAGATAAAATTCAACAAGTTTTAACAAACCTTGTCATGAATTCAATAAAATACGGAAAAGAAAATGGCACTACAGAAATTGCCGTAGAAAAAATAAGCAAAACTAAAATTTTAGTTCGCATTCAAGATAACGGTCAAGGTATTGAACAACAACATTTATCTAGAATTTTCGAACGTTTTTATAGAATCAACAAAAGTGGCTCAAGAGAAGAAGGCGGTTCCGGGTTAGGTTTAGCTATCGTAAAGCATATTATTGAGGCACATAATGAGAAAATATTTGTGCAAAGTACGTACCAAAAAGGTTCCGAGTTTTCGTTTACCTTGAAAACTAGTAAATAATTATCCGACCAAGACTTTAAATTTTATACTTTTGCAACATAAAATTAATTGTTGTGGGAAGTAAAAATAAATTAAAAAGATTCAACGAAAATGAAACGTTTCCAAATGTTTTTCAGCCAACTCGTGAAGAAGTAGTTACCGATAGTTTAGCGTTAAAAGGAAAATGGAATTCAGATTTCTTTAAAAACAACTCTCCAATTGTGTTGGAATTAGGCTGCGGAAAAGGTGAATATTCTGTAGGATTAGCAGAAAAATTTCCAAACAAAAACTTTATTGGAATAGATATTAAAGGGGCTCGATTTTGGCGCGGCGCTAAAACCGCTGTTGAAAACGGTCTAAGTAATGTAGCATTTCTTCGTACTCAAATCGAATTAATACAGCATTGTTTTGTCGAAAATGAAGTAGATGAAATTTGGATTACTTTTCCTGATCCGCAAATAAAATACAAACGCACCAAGCACCGTATGACTAATTCTGAATTTCTTCAGAATTATAAAAAAATACTAAAACCTAATGGGTTAATGCATTTAAAAACGGATAGCGAATTTATGCATGGTTACACGTTAGGATTATTACATGGTGAAGGACATGAGGTTTTATACGCAAACCATAATGTATATAACAATGCCGGCGCACCAGAAGAAGTGACAAGTATTCAAACTTTTTACGAAAGTCAGTATTTAAAAATAAATAAAAGCATCACTTACATTCAATTCAAAATTAAATAATGTCGATATTTTTAGCTTTTGCTTTTGCAGTTCTGTTTTCATTTATTGGGGTTTTACCTCCAGGAATTGTAAATATGACGGTGGCTAATTATAGCGTAAGAAAAACGTTAAATAAAGCTAGAAAGTTTATCAATGGGGCTATTTTAGTTGTTTTTTTACAAAGTATTTTAGCTTTTTACTTTGCTACTTTTTTGGAAAATCATCCACAAGTGATGCAAAATTTAAAGTTTGTTGGAAGCTTGGTTTTTATTTTATTAACCTTATTTTTTTTAGGTAAGGGAATTCAAAGTGCCATTCATACTAAAGACGCAATTAAAAAAAAATCAGCAAAAAGTAAACTGAAACCTTTTTTACACGGGATTTTTATTTCTGGGTTAAATATTTTTCCGATTCCATATTATGCTTTTGTTAGCTTATATCTGTCAGCTTTTATTGAAGATTTTTTTACTAATTTGGTTGGTTTAGCTTTTGCTTTAGGCACAACTTTAGGCACATTTACTGTATTTATGGGCTACGCTTTTTTGTTTAGAAAAATCAAACATAAAGTAGCTTTTTTTATTAAAAATATTAATTTTATAATTGCAATTATTACCGGATTAATAGCTGTTTATACCATTTATAACTTAAATAAGTAACTTGAAAATAAAAGAAGACAATTTTTTTGAACGCGTATATGAAGTCGCTCGAAAAATTCCTTATGGGAAAGTAACTTCTTATGGCGCTATAGCCAAAGCATTGGGCACAGGTCGTTCTGCAAGAATGGTAGGATGGGCGATGAATGCCTGTCACGGACAAGATGATATTCCGGCGCACCGCGTAGTGAATCGGTTAGGACTTTTAACGGGTAAACACCATTTTGAAGGTACTAATTTAATGCAACAATTATTGGAAAGCGAAGGCATTCAAGTAATTGATAATCAAATTATAGATTTTAAGAAACACTTTTGGGAGCCTGATTTTTAATAAAAAACGGATTATTTTTTTCATTTCTTTGACATAAACAATTCCTATACGTTCATTAACAAACTTTTATCGTTTGTCATTTGTCAATTGTCATTTTCAAACTATCTTTGCAATTCAGATTGAGTTTAAATAAAAGTAAAAATCGTATTCAACATAATGAAATTAGATAGAAAAGAAATTTTTTCGGTATTAGAAACCATTTCCATTGCTGGTGAAGGTAAAAATATGGTTGAAAGTGGCGCTGTGCAAAACGTAGTAACTTTTGGCGATGAAGTAGTAGTAGATGTAATTTTAACCACTCCAGCTTTACATATAAAAAACCGTGCAGAAGCCGATATTAAAAAGGTAATTGCCGAAAAAATAGATGCTAATGCTAAAGTTAAAGTCAATATAAAGGTAGAAGCTCCTTCAAAAGAAGAGTCCAATACCATTAAAGGAAAACAAATTCCGGGTATAAGCAATATTATTGCAGTTTCCTCTGGAAAAGGCGGTGTTGGGAAATCTACAATTACAGCAAATTTAGCCGTAGCGTTATCTAAAATGGGATTTAAAGTAGGTGTTTTGGATGCCGATATTTATGGGCCATCAATGCCAATTATGTTCGATGTAGAATCGGCTAAACCCATTTCAGTTGAAATAGATGGCAAATCTAAAATGCAACCCGTTCAAAGTTATGGTGTAGAACTATTATCCATCGGATTTTTCACTAAGCCAGATCAAGCGGTTATTTGGCGTGGTCCTATGGCTTCAAAAGCCTTAAACCAAATGATTTTTGATGCCAATTGGGGCGAATTAGATTTTATGTTAATCGATTTACCTCCAGGAACAGGTGATATTCACTTGTCTATCATGCAATCCTTACCAATTACGGGTGCCGTTGTAGTAAGCACACCTCAAGCGGTTGCTTTAGCAGATGCTAAAAAAGGAGTTTCTATGTTTATGTCCGATGCGATACAGGTTCCCGTATTAGGAATTATCGAAAACATGGCTTATTTTACACCAGAAGAACTTCCAGAAAATAAATATTATATTTTTGGAAAAGAAGGGGCCAAAAACTTAGCAGCAGATTTAGAGGTGCCCTTTTTAGGCGAAGTGCCTTTAGTGCAAAGCATCAGAGAAGCAGGAGATTATGGAAGACCAGCAGCCATGCAAACAGGAACGATTTTAGAAACTGTTTTTGAAGAATTAGCCAGAAGTGTGGTAGCAGAAACAGTAAAAAGAAACGAAACATTACCTGCTACAGAAGCAATAAAAATAACCACAATGGCAGGATGTTCTGCTGTGAAAAAATAGACATTTTAAATTTCTTAGACATTTAGTCTAAAAATCTAAAGATTCTAAAAATCTATAAAGTCTAAAATTATGACAGAAATTGAAATAAACGAAAACATTGAGAAAGCTTTAGCAGAAATTCGCCCGTTTTTAAATTCAGACGGAGGCGATATTGAATTAGTGCAAGTACTTGATGGTAAACATGTAAAAGTGAGATTACAAGGCGCTTGTACCAGTTGTAGTTTGAGCATTAGTACAATGAAAGCGGGTGTAGAAACAACAATTAAAAAGTTTGTTCCTCAAATTGAAACAGTAGAAAACGTAATTTAGTTATTAGTTGAAAAGTTAAAAGACAAACGCTAGGAAGTCAAATAGTAAACTTTCGACATTGGACTTTTGACATTGGACTTTCGACATTAGAAATTAAGACTCAAAAAGATGATTGAAACAGATATATTGATAATTGGAGCTGGTCCCACTGGACTTTTTACAGTTTTTGAAGCCGGTTTATTACAATTAAAATGTCATATTATAGACGCACTTCCTCAACCTGGAGGACAATTGGCGGAATTATATCCTAAAAAGCCCATTTTTGATATTCCAGGCTATCCTGAAGTTTTAGCAGGCGATTTGGTGACCAATTTAATGGAGCAAATTAAGCAATTTCAACCTGGTTTTACCTTAGCAGAAACGGCTGAAACCATAGAAAAATTAGAAGACAACTCGTTTATCGTTACCACTAATAAAGGAACAAAACACAAAGCAAAAGCTATTGCTATTGCTGGAGGGTTAGGGACTTTTGAACCCAGAAAACCTGTTTTAAAAGATATAGAATTTTATGAAAATGAAGACCGAGGAGTCGATTATTTTGTAAAAGATCCAGAAAAATATCGAAACAAAAATATTGTAATTGCAGGCGGCGGTGATTCTGCATTAGATTGGAGTATTTTCCTTTCAAACGTAGCCACATCGGTTACTTTAATTCATCGTAGAAATGAGTTTCGTGGAGCTCTAGATTCTGTAGAAAAAGTGCAAGAATTAAAATCTTTAGGCAAAATAAAATTAATCACCCCAGCAGAAGTTTCAAGTTTAAACGGTAAGGAAAGAATTGAATCAATTACCATAGATAAAAATGGCGATCAAATGAATATTCCTGCCGATTATTTTATTCCTCTTTTTGGCTTAACACCAAAATTAGGCGCTATTGCTAATTGGGGATTAGAGATTGAAAAAAATGCTATAAAAGTAAATAACGCCTTGGATTATCAAACCAATATTGATGGAATTTATGCCATTGGCGATGTAAATACCTATCCTGGAAAGTTAAAGCTAATTTTATGCGGATTTCACGAAGCCACACTTATGTGTCAAAGTGTATACAATCGAATTCATCCTGGAAAACGTTATGTACTAAAATACACCACTGTTTCTGGAGTAGATGGATTTGACGGAACGAGAAAAGAAGCAGAAAAAGCGGTTGTAAAAAGTATTGAATAATTAGTTACATTTGTAATAAACGCATCAAAATGGATAACATTAGAATGGATAGAAGTGTGGTTTCAAAATCTTCTTTTGAAGAAGCCGATGATCACGTAACTTTTTATAATGATAAAACGCCAATGGAACGATTATTTTACGTTTGTGATATCATCAATTCTATTTTTGATTCAAGTCCTGAAAAAAAAGTAGACAGAACCATTTTTTCCGCTAGAAAACATGCAGAACGTATTTAATATTGATTTTCTGGAGTTCTTAGAACTATTGGATAATCACGAAGTAGAATATTTATTAGTTGGTGGATATGCAGTAATTCTTCATGGATACGCCCGCAGCACTGGCGATATGGATTTATGGGTAAACCAAACCAATGAAAATTACAATAAATTAAAATTAGTTTATACTAATTTTGGAGCTCCAATTTTTTCAATTGAAGATTTTGAAAGCGATACAATTGATGTATGGAGTATTGGGATGGAGCCTAGAAAAATTGAAATATTAACTAAAGTTAGTGGTTTAGAATTTAAAGCATCAAAAAAAAATTGTGTATATCTTAACTTTGAAAAATTTAAAATTCCATATATAGATTTTGAGGATTTGATGAAAAATAAAATGGCAACGGGAAGGTTAAAAGATTTAGCAGACGTGGAACAATTAATGAAGATTAAAAAAAAGTGAGTCAAGATGTAACCTTATTTATTACCGATAGAAACGGAATGAAACACGAAGTGTTGGCCCCAACGGATATGAATATGAATGTGATGGAGCTTATTCGTTCATACGAATTAGCAGAAGAAGGAACTCTTGGTGTTTGTGGCGGAATGGCCATGTGTGCTTCATGCCAATGTTATGTACTTAACGATGTTTTAAAAACCGAAAGAAATGACGACGAAGAAGCCATGTTAGCCGATGCCTATCACGTGAAAGACACTAGTCGATTAGGGTGTCAAATACATATTTCGGAAGACTTAGAAGGATTAGAAATAGAAATAGCACCAGAACAATAAAAAAAGCGAGAAGTATTTCTCGCTTTTTTATTTTATATTAATTTTTACTGAAATGCCTGTTCTAAATCGGCAAGTAAGTCTGAAATGTCTTCTACACCCACGCTTAAACGAACTAAATCGTCTGTAATACCAATTTCTTTTCGTTTTTCTTCAGGAATGGATGCGTGCGTCATTAATGCAGGATGATTTGCTAACGATTCTACACCACCCAAAGATTCGGCTAACGTGAATACTTTTACTTTTTCTAACATTTTAATTGCATCTGCTTTTGCTCCCGATTTAAAGGTGAAAGAAACCATACCACCAAAACCACCAATCATTTGTTTTTTGGCAATTTCGTGATTTGGATGACTTTCTAATCCTGGATAATAAACAGCAGCCACTTTTGGATGATTTACTAAATATTCTGCCACTTTTGCACCATTTTCACAATGTCTTTGCACCCGTAAGTGTAAGGTTTTGATGCCTCGTAACACCAAATAACTATCCATTGGCCCTAAAGTTCCCCCAGTTGCAAATTGCGCAAAGTGTAGTTTTTCGCCTAACGCTTCGTCTTTTACGATTAAAGCACCCGCAATTACATCACTGTGACCGCCTAAATATTTAGTTGCCGAATGCATTACAATATCTGCACCTATATCTAAAGGTTTTTGTAAATAAGGCGTGGCAAACGTATTATCAACTGCAAAAAGTAAGTTGTGCTTTTTACTGATTTTAGCAATTTCTGCAATATCCGCCAATTTCATTAATGGGTTTGTTGGCGTTTCTACCCAAACCAATTTCGTGTTTTCATTAATTAACGACTGAAATTTTTCCAAATTCGTCATTTCAATAAAATGAAATTTTATCCCAAATTCTTGGTAGATACGAGCAAACATTCGGTACGTTCCACCATATAAATCGTCCATAGCAATGACTTCATCGCCTGGTTTTAAAAGCTTCATTACGGAATCCGTAGCTGCTAAACCAGAAGCAAAAGCCAAACCTCTCACGCCATTTTCAATACTGGCTAAAGCTTGTTCTAAAGCCGTACGAGTGGGATTGGCAGCTCTACTATATTCGTATTCTGATAAAGGCACACCTGGACTCGTTTGTACAAATGTTGAGGTTTGATATACAGGAGGCATTACTGCTCCGGTACTAGGATCGTGATGCTGATTGCCGTGAATGACTTTGGTGTTGAATTTCATTTTTATATTTTTAACTATTAGATTCCTTGTTGTTTGTCGCCACGCAATTGGCGGTATTGTTTCCTTGCTTCCGTAAAATAAATACTATCGGGATGTTCTAGAACTATTTTTTCGTATAAATTTTTTGCTTTTTCCATATCGTTCAGCTGATTTTTATAAATTTCTGCCGAATAAAATAAAGCTTCATCAATATAAATGCCGTCTTTGTGGTTCTCTAAAATGTTTTGATAATAGCTAATTGCTTTGGTAAAATCACCTAATTTCTCGAAATTTTTTGCTACTTTATATAACGTTCCCGCTTCAATGGATTCTCCTTTATGTTTTTTTAATATTTCTAAAAAGGCGTCTAAAGCGTCTTTTGGTTTGTTTTGATATTCTAATAAATCGGCTTTTGAGAAATCTTGTAACGCTACTTGAAGGGAATCTTCTGCAGCATTATCACTAATTAATAAGAACAATTCTACTGCATCATTAGCTATTAATTGTGTCGAAGCTTGTTTCAATTCGTTAGCTTGTTTTTTTGCCCAATTGAAATCTTTTTTAAAGAAACTGGTTTTTGCCATTCGCATACTGGCTTCGTGAGAAAATTCATCATTGGGTAAATCGTTTTGAATTTGCGCGTAATAAATAATTGCTTGATTGAACTTTTCGTTAAAAACAAAAACGTCAGCCAATTCCATTTTCACTTTTGCTTTCTGACGAATATTTAACGGCATTTCCATAGTTTCTTCTAAAAGCGCTTTAGCGTTTTCAAATTCATTTAAATAAAATGCTTTAAAATGTGCCGCTAAAATTCGCAAATCAACTGCATAAGGTGAATCTCCAAACTGGCTTAATAATGTTTCAATTTTTGTTTGAATTAACGGATATGTTTCTGATTTTGCAGATTCAATTTCGTTTTTAAGTAAAAAACAGTTTGCGTTTACAAGTACAGATTCGTCTGAAGTGTTTTGTAAAATAAATTGAAAAATAGCCTGAGCGGTTTCGTTTTCGTTTTCGTTTACACAAATTTGAGCCAGTTGAATAATATCGTCAAAGGATTCTGGGTTTCTTTTATAAATCGATTTTTCTTGTATAAAGGCTTTGTTATATTCTTTTAAATTTATGTATAACCAGCTTAAAAACTGATTCCAATAAATGTCTTGTGTTTTTTGAGTGCGAAGTAAAAGTTCTTTTTTAAGCGAATTGGCAAACACATTTTCGGCATCATCTTGCATGAAAAATACCAACTGATTTTGAACACTTAACGTCGAATTCACGTTCGCATAGGCATAATCTAATAATTTCACTACCATCACATCTAAATTTCCCATCTGACCTTGAAGTAGTGCCATTTGGTAATCGAAATTCATACTAGAATTTGTTTTTTGCGCTATTTCATAAGTGGAGTACGCCTGAAGTAATAACGATTTTTGCTCAAAAGCTTGTCCAATTTGATAGGCATAATTTGGTTGATTTGCTACCGCTTCAATCGCTTTTTTAAAATACGTTTCCGCTTTATTTGTGTCTTTTTGCAGTTGTGAATTGTATCCTAATTCAACAAAAATAATTGGTTGATTAGATTTATCTTTTTTGCTTAAAAGTAATTTTTCTGCTTTATCGAATTGTTTTAAACCTTGAAAACAAGCGACTAATTTTTGAGTAAAATAGAAATTATTGGGTTGTATTTTCTCCATTTCTTCATACAAAGTTGCCGCTTTTTCAAATTCGCCTTTGTCAATATAATTTTGTGCCAATTGTTCGTTTTGTGAGACAACAAGTAGCGAGAAAAAGGACAATATGATGGAATAAATTTTTTTCATAAAAAACAATGCACTAAAGTAACAAAAAATGGTTAACTCAGTGCATTATTAGTAAAGATTTAGGATTAGTTTATAATATCAAATCCAGTATATTTTCTCAACACTTCAGGAATTACAATACCTTCAGGAGTTTGATAATTCTCTAAAATTCCTGCTAAAACGCGAGGTAACGCTAATGCACTTCCGTTTAAAGTGTGTGCCAATTGGTTTTTGCCATTCGCATCTTTGTATCTTAATTTTAATCGGTTTGCTTGGAAGGTTTCAAAATTAGAAACAGAAGAAATTTCTAACCAACGGTCTTGTGCGGTTGAAAAGACTTCGAAATCATAGGTTAACGCAGAAGCAAAACTCATATCTCCACCACATAATCGTAAAATTCGGTAAGGTAATTTTAATTCTTGTAATATTTCTTTTACATGTTCCACCATTCCGTCTAACGCGGCATAAGAATTTTCTGGTTTTTCAATTCGTACAATTTCTACTTTATCAAATTGATGTAAACGATTTAATCCACGAACGTGAGCACCATAAGAACCTGCCTCTCTACGGAAACAAGGTGTGTAGCCTGTGCATAAAATAGGTAAATCATTTTCTGAAACTAAATCGTCTCTGAAAATATTTGTAACAGGTACTTCAGCAGTTGGAATTAAATACAAATTATCCGTTGCATCGTGATACATTTGTCCGTCTTTGTCCGGTAATTGCCCTGTTCCATAAGCAGAAGCTTCGTTTACTAAATGGGGTACTTGATATTCTTTGTAACCCGCATCCGTATTTTTATCTAAGAAATAGGAAATAAGTGCTCGTTGTAATTTAGCGCCTTTGCCTTTATAAACAGGAAAACCCGCACCTGTGATTTTTACTCCTAATTCAAAATCAATAATATCATATTTTTTAGCTAATTCCCAATGAGGTAAAGCGCCTTCGTGTAATTTTGGTATTTCTCCTTCTTCAAAAACGTTTATGTTTTCTTCAGGTGTTTTTCCAAAAGGAACAATTTCTGCAGGTAAATTAGGTAATTTATATAATTCGTCTTGCAATTGACAAGTAATTGCATTCAAACTTTCGTTTAACTGCTTAGAATTTTCTCTAATTTCAGTGGTTTTTTCCTTTAAGATTTCGGCTTTGGCTTTTTCGCCATTTTTCATCATTTCGCCAATATCTTTGGATAATTTATTAGATTCAGCTAACAAGTTGTCTAATTCTACTTGCGTATTTCTTCGTTTTTCGTCTAATTCTACAATATGTTCTACAATACCTGCCGCCTCAAAGTTTTTTTTCGCCAAACGCGTAATTACTTCTTCTTTGTTTTCTCTAATAAAATGTATTTGTAACATGTTTGTTTGTTTTTGGAAAGCAAATGTAAGAAATTGTTGTAAATTTTTTAGAAAAGAATGTGTAGAAATGTAAACTGTGATTAAAGATTAAAAAAAAATAACTATTTTCGTGCTTTTAAAATAATAATAATGAAAAAAATTATTCAATTCATTTTTGTTTTATCTACCATTTTCTGTTTTTCTCAAACTACTGAATTAGAATTTGATAAAATGGTGGAATCCGAATCAAAATCGGCAGCTTCAACGATGAATGTTCAAGTAAATCCGAACACACAAAATTATGATGTTACCTACCATGAATTACGTTTTACAGTTAACCCGAACAATTCTCCAGCTGCGATTAGTGGTGTAGTAAAAACTACGTTTACTGCTTTAGCAAATATGAGTTCTATTACTTTTGATATGGCTACTCAGTTAGAAGTGAGTTCCGTTACCATGAATAGCACGAATTTAACTTTTTCTCAAAGTAATTACGAATTAAACATTACTTTTCCGAGTACCATTTCTACAGGAACTAGTGCCTCTGTAATAATTACTTATGCGGGTATTCCGCCAACTGCTGAAGGTGCATTTACAAGAAGTACACATAATGGGACGCCTATAATTTACACCCTTTCAGAACCTTTTGGTGCTAGAGATTGGTGGCCATGTAAACAAGATTTAAACGATAAAATCAATAGTTTTGATATGTATATAACGGCGCCTTCCGCTTTCAATAGTGTTTCGAACGGGCTACAACAGAGCAGAATTGTAACAGGTGCCAATGCCACCACACATTTTAGGCATTTATATCCAATTCCTGCCTATTTAATTGTTTTAAACATAACCAATTATGTAGTATATAATCAGCAAGCAGGTTTAGGAACGGTGGCTTCCCCTTATTTTCCAATTATAAATTATTTATATCCAGAATCTAATACAACTACAATTCAAAACCAGTTGGATGTAACTCCTGGAATTATGAATTTATTTGAAAGTTTGTTAGAACCTTATCCATTTAGAAATGAAAAATATGGTCATGCTCAATTTGGTTGGGGAGGCGGCATGGAACATACGACGGTTTCCTCAATGGGAAGTTTTGGGAGAGACTTAATTTCACATGAATTAGCACACCATTGGTTTGGTAATAAAATTACTTGTGGTACTTGGAAAGACATTTGGTTAAATGAAGGATTAACAGAATATATGTCTGGTTTGGTTCATGAGCAAGACGGGGCTACTAATTTTGTAACTTGGAAGAATAATAAGATAAATAACATAACATCTTCACTTTCTGGGGCTACTTATTTAACAGATTTAGAAGCATTAAATGTAAATCGAATTTTTAGTTCCCGATTAACATACAATAAAGGCTCGATGATTTCTCATATGTTGCGTTGGAAATTGGGAGATGTGAAATTTTTTCAAGCATTAAAAAGTTATTTAGCGGATCCTGCTTTAGCCTACGGATATGCCGTTACAGCGAATTTAAAATCGCATTTAGAAGCAGCCGATAATGGCAATAGTTTAACGGAATTTTTTAACGATTGGTTGTACAATCAAGGGTATCCCACTTATACTATTACAGCTCAAAATTGGGGCGCTGGACAAGCAAAAATTATTGTAAATCAAACGCAATCCCACGCTAGTGTTTCTTTTTTTGAAATGCCTCTAGAGATTAGATTAACAGGAAGTGGCTCACAAGTAGTAGACGTTGTAGTAAATAACACCGCCAATGCACAAGAGTTTATTGTATCAGTTCCGTTTGTAGTAACTGGCGTTGCTTTTGACCCAAACAAACATATTATTTCTAAAAACAATACGGCTACATTAGGTACTGAAAATTTTGATATGAACTCCGCTATTTCTGTTTATCCAGTTCCTTCAGAAAACGAATTAACAATTCAATTCCCGAATAATGTTACGTTATATAAAGTGGAAATTTACAATAATTTAGGGCAACTTTTGAAAACAGATTTCAAAAATATTCTTGATATTTCTGGACTTTCAAGTGGTGTTCATTATTTAAAACTTGAAACTTCAGAAGGCTTATTTCATAAAAATTTCATAAAAAAATAGGGTAACCATAAAATAATATTAAAAAGTAAGGCGAAAACCTTACTTTTGTTTTTTAAATACAAATCAAAATTACAATGATTCAAGTAGCACAAATACTTTTTATATTATCGGTTTTAGTAATTCTTCATGAATTTGGACACTATATAACAGCAAAAATGTTTAAAATGCGAGTAGAAAAATTCTATTTGTTTATGGACGTTGGCTTTTCATTATTGAAGAAAAAAATCGGCGAAACCGAATGGGGAATTGGTTGGTTGCCATTAGGTGGTTATGTAAAAATTTCTGGAATGATCGATGAAAGTATGGATGCCGATCAAATGAAACAGGAGCCGCAACCTTGGGAATTTCGTTCCAAACCAGCTTGGCAACGTTTAATTGTGATGCTAGGTGGGATAATTGTAAACATACTATTAGCTTGGTTTATTTATACCGTAATGTTTTCTACAGTTGGTCAAAAATATATTTCTACAGAGAAAATTCAGAAAAACGGATTGGCTTTTGGCAAAATAGGACAAAGTGTAGGGTTTAAAAACGGAGATAAAATAGTGTCTATTGACGGTACCTTACAACCAAAATTTAATTGGGCGGTAATTGATGTTTTATTGAGTGATGAAGTGATTATAGACAGAAACGGAACCGAAGTTAAATTAAATTTAACTGATGAACAAAAAGGTGAAATTTTAGGTGGCGAAGGGAAAAATTTTATACAACCAAGAATTTCAAAGATTGCTGTCGATTCTGTTACTCCAAAATCTGAAGCGGCTAATGCTAAATTAGCAAAAGGCGATGTAATCCAATCTGTAAACGGCAAACAATTTAGTTATTTTGATGTTTTTGCAGAAGACTTAAAAAGTTTAAAAAACGATTCGATTAATATAGTTGTTGAAAGAAATTCTAAGTTAGTAACGCTAAGAGCAAAAGTTAATAGTGAAGGTAAATTAGGGTTTGTACCTAAAATTCAAGATAAATTTGATTTTCAAATTACCAACAAGCTTTCTTTTAGCGAGTCGGTTTCGGCCGCAGTAAAAGAATCGTATCAACTGTTAGTTTATAATGTGAAACAATTTAAATTAATATTAAAACCTGCAACAGGTGCTTACAAACAGGTTAAAAGTCCAATTGGAATTGCACGTCAATTACCTGATTCGTGGGATTGGGAATTTATTTGGAATTTCACTGCTTTATTTTCAATAGGTTTAGCCTTTATGAACTTATTACCTATTCCAGGTTTAGATGGCGGACATGCTTTGTTTACTATAGTAGAAATGATTACGGGTAAAAAATTATCAGACAAAGCGGCGGGTTACGTGCAAACGGGAGGAATGATTTTTCTACTCTCCTTAATGGCATTAACGTTTGGAAAAGACATTTATCAGTTGATTTTAGACAAATTAGTAAATTAAAACAAAAAAGTGTTTAAATATTTTTGATAGAATAAAAATTCAATTATATTTGCACTCGCTAAAATAAACATGCAACTTCCTTCTTAGCTCAGTTGGTTAGAGCATCTGACTGTTAATCAGAGGGTCCTTGGTTCGAGCCCAAGAGAGGGAGCAAAAATTTTAGCAAAAACATACTTAACCTATTAGGTTATTCCTTCTTAGCTCAGTTGGTTAGAGCATCTGACTGTTAATCAGAGGGTCCTTGGTTCGAGCCCAAGAGAGGGAGCAAAACAAAACCCGATACGAAAGTGTCGGGTTTTATTGTGTTAAATAACTCCAAAATTATTCTTTAATAAACTTACTTGCGGTTCTATCTGATACCTTTAAATAATAAATACCTTTAGATAATTGCTCTACATTGATAGCTGTATCAAATTCGTTTAGTTTCCCATTTAAAATAACTCTTCCTAAACCATCAATAATAGTATAATGCTGATTGATAAGTTGATAATCTGCATTTATATTTAGAATACTTAAAGCAGGGTTAGGGTAAATTGTAAATAATTTATCATTTATATTTTCATTAATACCCAAACTTATGCCATTAAATTTTAAAAGGAAAGCATCGTTGTAACCACTATTTCCATTAGCGGTTTGATGCGCTCCTGCTGTGGCTATACCCGAATTAGATTGTGTATATCCCGTCATGTAAACATTGCCTGAAGCATCGGTAGTGCAGACATTTTTGATACCACCGCAATAGGTACCGCTTTGTCTTACTCCGCTTGAGTTAAAACTGACTAAAAATGCGCCATTAACTGTAGTTTGATGTGCTCCAGATGTAGCTATACCAGTAGCAGATTGCGTATTACCCGACATGTAAACATTACCTGATGCATCTGTAGCGCATGAAAATGAAACATCTAACGAGTTACCACCATAATAAGTTCCCCATTGCCTTAGACCGTTAGAATCAAACTTTACTAAGAATCCGTCACTATAACCACCACCATAAGCACTTTGATGCGCTCCTATTGTGGATATGCCTGAAGCAGGCAAATTTTGTTGTTGTGCGTCTCCCGCCATGTAGACGTTTCCTGATGCATCGGTAGCGCACGAATATCCTATATCTACTCCTTCCCCGCCATAATAAGTACCCCATTGTATTACTCCACTTGAGTTAAACTTTACTAAAAAAGCATCAGTAGAACTTCCGCCATAAATAGTTTGATGTGCCCCTGCCGTGGCAATGCCAGAAGTGGAGGGCGTATGCCCCGTCATATAAACATTCCCCAAAGCATCGGTCGCGCAGGATAATCCCGTTTCCATTCCGGAAGCAAGAGTATAAGGACCTCCAAAATAAGTACCCCATTGTTTTACTCCGCTTGAATTAAACTTTACTAAAAAAGCGTCACCGCTGCCCGACATCACAGTTTGATGTGCCCCTGCTGTGGCTATACCTGAAGTGGAATTTGTTAATCCAACTATGTATATATTGCCGGAAGCATCTGTAGTGCAGGCATTACCAGTACCTTCGAAATAAGTGCCCCATTGCCTTACTCCACTTGAATTAAACTTTACTAAAAAGCCATCATTAACTGTAGTTTCATCGGCTCCTGCCGTGGCTATACCTGATGTGGAAGTTGTAGTTCCAATCATGTAAATATTGCCTGAAGCGTCAAGAGCGCAAGAAATTCCCTTATCATTTTCGCTCCCTCCGTAATAAGTAGCCCATTGTCGAACTCCACTTGAATTAAACTTTACTAAAAAAGCATCATAACCTCCCGTACCAAATGTGATGGGACCACCTGCATGTACAGTTTGATGTGCTCCTGTTGTGGCTATATCTGAATTTGAACTTGTGAATCCAACCATGTAAACATTGCCTGCGGCATCGGTAATACAAGAACTACCTCTATCTTCTCCGTTCGGCCATACTTGTCCGGTGCCTGTGTAATAAGTACCCCAAGCTCGAACATTTTGAGCCATGGTAATTGTTGCAAATCCGAAGATTGCAATTGCTGTTATTAGTAAATTTCGGGTTTTCATTTTTATGTTTTTTTTCAAATATACAAAATATATCAAACACAAAATATTGATTTTCTGATAATTGAGTAAGCAACCATCGCATTAAAATTGTAACTTTCTCCAATAGGGGGAGCAAGTAAGAGAAAGTCTTCACAGAAATGTGAGGGCTTTTTTTGTTTATAAAGTAATCATCCTTCAGCTTATTATTAAATTTATTTGAATTTTTTTTATTTTTACATAGTAAATAAAAATCTTAAAAATTATGATAACTAATTTTCTTAAAAAATATAAAAGTGAAGTTACAATTGGAATTTTAGTTTTTCTATTTTTTCTATTTAGAGATATAATTAAATCTTTTATGTAAATTAATAATGTTTCAAACCGATAATTTTATTATAGTTAAGTAAATTATCATCGCATTAAAATTGTAACTTTCACATCAAAGGGAAAACAAAAAAGCCTAGCATTTCTGATAGGCTTTTTTATTTTATAAACTAGATTTAAATTGTTCTAAGAAACGAACATCGTTTTCATAAAACATTCTAATATCGCCAATTTGGTATAATAACATAGCAATTCTTTCGATTCCCATACCGAAGGCGTAACCTGTAAATTCGTTAGGATCAATACCACAGTTTTTCAACACATTCGGATCTACCATGCCACAACCCATAATTTCTAACCAACCTGTTCCTTTTGTAATACGGTAATCGGTTTCGGTTTTCAAACCCCAATAAATATCTACTTCCGCACTTGGTTCTGTAAAGGGAAAATAAGAGGGACGTAATCTGATTTTTGATTTTCCGAACATTTCTTTAGTAAAATATAATAGCGTTTGTTTTAAATCGGCAAACGATACATTTTTATCAATATATAACCCTTCTACTTGATGAAAAATACAATGCGAACGAGACGAAATGGCTTCGTTACGGAACACTCTCCCTGGAGAAATGGTTCTAATCGGCGGTTTGTTGTTTTCCATATAGCGCACCTGTACAGATGAGGTATGCGTACGCAATAAAACATCGGGATTAGTCTGAATAAAAAAGGTATCCTGCATATCGCGTGCGGGATGGTATTCTGGTAAATTTAATGCGGTAAAGTTATGCCAATCGTCTTCAATTTCTGGTCCTTCAGACACATTGAAACCAATGGTTGAAAAAACATCTAAAATTTGATTTTTGACCAAAGAAATCGGATGACGAGAACCAATATGAATAGGATTTCCAGGACGAGACAAATCGCCAAAAAGCGGTACCGATTCTGTTTTAGACTCCAAAACTTCCTGAATGGTTTTTACTTTTTCTTCTGCCGTGTTTTTCAACTCATTAACTACCTGACCAAATTCTTTCTTTTGATCGTTTGGTACGTTTTTGAATTCGGCAAAAAAATCTTTCAGCAAACCTTTACTTCCTAAGTACTTAATACGAAATTCTTCTAAAGTACTTTTGTCTTCAGTTTGGAACGCTTTGGCATCTTCAATATGTTGTTTTATCTTGTTTATCATTATAAAAAGGTAATAGTCTGCAAATTTATGTATTTTTTAGCGATTAGTCTATAAAAAAGTAAAAAGGGATTCGCAAGTTTAATTTAAAGGTTTTCATTAGTGATTCTTTACTTATCACTAGTTACTCAATAATATCTTTTTCTAAAAAATAATTCACAATGGCGTCTTTCATTAAAACGGATTGTTCTCCAGCTTTTAGTGCTGGAAGTTCTTTTACTACATTATAATGAGGCCAGCCCTCTTTATCAAAAAATTCAAATTCGTAATATCCGTAAGGTTCTAATAGCTTACAAATAGCAATATGCATTAGGTTTACTTTTTCGTCTTTTTTAAATTCTATATTTATTTTACCTAGTTCTTGCACGCCAATTAAATAAATTATGGCATCTAAATCTAATACTTCACCATCGGCAAATTTTTCAGATAAAAAAGTTACTACTTTTTCCCAACGTTCTTTTAATTGTATATCTCTTGACATTTATATTTTGTTTTTTACAAAGATAGTATTTGAGGTTTGCATTTTGTAGTTTTGTTTTTATAAAATATAAATAATTTATGGAATTTATTGATATTGTTTTTGCCATTTTGTTAGGATACAGTATATATAATGGATTAAAAAATGGTCTTTTTGTAGAAATAGCCTCTTTTAGTTCTTTAATTGTAGGCATTTTTGTAGCTATAAAATTTTCGCACATTGTCCGATTGGCTTTAGAAGAAAAAATAAAAACCAATCCAAAATATATTGAAATTATTGCATTTGCCATTACTTTTATTTTAGTACTTATTGCCATTCATTTATTGGCAAAATTTTTTACCAGTATCGCAAGTTTTGCCTATTTAGGTTGGCTAAATAAATTAGGTGGCGCAGTTTTTAGTATACTAAAAACCGTTTTAATGTTGGGAGTTTTATTGAATTTACTTCAAAAAATAAATAGTAATAGTGTGTTGGTAAAAGAAGAAACCTTAAATAAATCCCTCTTTTATCAGCCCGTACAAGAAGTTTCTAAATTAATGTCGCCAAACATAGAAAAATGGTACGATGAAATAAAAGAAAGAACAAAAGAAACCCCTGAAAACCAAAAAGGTTCTGATTCTTTGAATGTAGACAAAAAGGAGTAATGAACCTCAAATTTTACGATTCACTTACCCATTTAAAACCCACTCTCGGAATATTTTCAATAGCTAAATTTGGTGTTTCTTTTATTATTTTTCGTAATCTAGAAATAAAAACATCTAAACTTCTGCCTAAAAAATAATCGTCCGAACCCCAAAGTTCCATAAGTATTTTTTCTCGTTTTAAAACGGTGTTTGGGTTGTCTAAAAACAGTTTTAGTAATTGTGCTTCGCGTTCTGTAAGTGTTATTTTTGTAGTTTCGTTTTTGATTAAATAATTTTCTGGTTCAAAAATAAAATCAGCAAATGAATAGGTTTTTATTTTTCTTTCTGTGTTTTTTTGACTTCGGTGTAAAAAGACTTCCATTTTCAAAATTAGTTCTTCAATCGAATATGGTTTCACTAAATAATCATCAGCGCCAAGTTTCAACCCTTTAATACGATCTTCTTTCATCGTTTTTGCAGATAAAAAAATAATTGGAATTTCCTGATTGCGTTTCCTGATTTCGGTTGCCAATTCAAATCCATCCATTTCAGGCATCATAATGTCAGTAACCACAATGTCAAATTGGTTTTTGCAAAACAGATTCAAACC